>TARA_R110002051_G_scaffold126358_2_pt1 | contig 48320 bp, 41 predicted proteins | sample TARA_R110002051 | Tara Oceans TARA_R110002051 (sample SAMEA4397023) | marine metagenome | biome: Polar Biome; feature: [MES] marine water layer (ENVO:01000295) within the mesopelagic zone...; material: water (ENVO:00002006), including particulate matter (ENVO:01000060) such... | reverse complement strand
TAAGAAATATTCCTATAATTAGGAATTTATACGGACATTCAATTATTTTTTATTACATTAAAACATTCCCTCATTAAAACATTAAAACATTAAATCATTCTCTCATTCCCGCATTAAAACATTAAATCATTAACCCATTAGATGATTGGATCATTGGGTCATTGGGTCATCATTGATTCACCGCTACCTTATAGTTAATTCCATAGGTCTTTGTGAGGTTATCATCATTAAAAATATCCTTAACTGGACCTGTCGCAATTTTCTTGACATTTAAAAAAGTTACCCAATCAAAATACTCAGGAACTGTTTGTAAATCATGGTGAACAACGACCACAGTTTTACCTGCTTTTCGCAATTCTTTTAGGATGTTAATTATGGCAATCTCAGTAGTTGCATCTACTCCTTGAAAAGGCTCATCCATAAAGTAAATAGCAGCATTTTGCACTAGAGCTCTAGCCAAAAATACCCGTTGTTGTTGTCCGCCACTAAGCTGACTAATTTGCCTTGATTTAAAGGCTAGCATACCAACTTTTTCCAAAGCCTCTAAGGCTGCTTTTTTCTCCTTTTGACCTGGCCGTTTGATCCAGCCCAATTGACCATAAGTTCCCATCATCACCACATCTAAGGCAGTAGTGGGAAAATCCCAATCGACACTTCCTTTTTGAGGCACATAGGCCACTAGCTTTCGTTGCTTGCTGTAAGGCTTGTCATAAATTGTGACACTTCCTGCCAAGGGTTCAATAATCCCTAAAATAGCCTTAATTAAGGTTGATTTCCCTGCTCCATTAGGACCCACTATAGCCATTAGAACTCCTTCTGGTATCGCAAGATCGATATCCCACAATACAGGTTTGTAATTGTATGCAACGGTTAAATCATCTACATTAATTGCCATTTTTTGTCCTTCCATAGTCTCTTATTTTAAGGCGTTCACAATGGTATTCACATTGTAGGTAAACATCCCTATATAGGTGCCTTCCACAGTGCCCTCATTTCCTAAAGCATCACTGTATAAAGACCCTCCTATTGTTACGTTGTGACCCTTAGCTTGCACTGCAGCCTCTAAGGCTTCAATGGTACGTCGTGGCACCGAACTTTCAATAAAAATTGCCTTGACTTGCTTGTCTATAATAAATTGAGACAGGCGTTGTACATCCTGTACTCCAGCTTCTGTAGCTGTTGATAATCCTTGTAAGCCCACTACTTCAAAACCATAACTTTTTCCAAAATAATTAAAGGCATCATGAGCGGTAACGAGAATACGTTTTTCTTTCGGAAGGGTTTCAATTACCTCCTTAATCTCCATTTCTAGAGCCTCCAACTTTTCAATATAAGCGGTTCCATTTGCTTTATATTGCTCACTGTTTTTAGGATCTTTAGCCGATAATTCATCAACAACAGCGCTTACAAACTTTTGAAAATATTGAATATTGAACCACACATGTGGATCGTAATTTGAGGCAAAGTAATCCGAACCTATCAAGGTGCCTTTATCTAAATGTTCGCCCAAGGCCACTTGAGATTTAACAGCAGATCCCATCTTTTCAAAAACTTCAATAAGCTTGCCTTCTAGGTGGAGTCCGTTATAAAAAATGATATCAGCAGTTGCTAGTTTTGTCACGTCTCCAGCACTTGCTTTATACAGGTGAGGGTCTACTCCTGCTCCCATCAGGCCTTGAGTATTTATCATATCTCCCCCTACATTTTTGACCAAGTCAGTGATCATAGACGTTGTGGTAACCACGTTCAGCTTTCCATTTTTTGCCTCTTCATTGCTCCCACAACCTATTATACTTAGTGCTACAAGCACCATAAAAATATTTTTCATTTAATTTTTTTTATTAATTCTAAAACTAAGACCTACACTTACTAAAATGTCTTGTCCGTCTGTAATACTTTGTCCTACGGTCGCATCCATTTGCATCAAGGGTGTTACTGCATAAGTAAAACCTGCATCCCAAAAATGATTCGACTTACTATCCTCTGGAACATCTCCATATAATTCGACATATGCTCCCAATTTATCTTTTAAGCTATATCCGTAAGCCAAAGTATAGATATAAGCGATTTCAGGATCATCCGACTCCCACTGCGCTCCTATATTATAGGCGATTCCGCTCTTCTCACTAAGGGTATGATTGAAGGCAAATCTAAAATCGGCGCTGGTGTACTGAGGCCGTATTTCTTTAGGTGCAGTAAATGGTAAAAAAAGATGACCTACGAGACCAATTTCTGGTTTCCAGCCATTTTCTTGAGCGATGGCTAGCTTTGCACCAAAAAGCAAAGGTGAGAATCTTGCAGTAGTCGCCTCCATAGACTCGGTGTCAATAGTAGTTTGCTCTTCATCTAAATTCCAGCCCAATCTCAATTCTACTTTGTCTAAAATACCATACCTTAAAAGCGTCGTATTGAAGGTGTAAACCTCAGTAAGTCTATTGTCTTTTTCAAAAGAAGTAAACAGCGCACCAGTCTCCACCTGCAAAGAACCACTAGGCACAACCGACGGCGACTCAGTGGCATCAGGCCGATCTGTGATAAGTTCTTGAGAAATTGAGACTTCTTGTGCTCGCACATTTAAGCCTAGAAGCAATAACAAAATAGTAATTAAAAAATTCATTTTCATATAGGGTATATTAAATTTGGATGTAAAGGTTTTCTGCTATTTTTTTTGAGATAAAAAACTGTTCACTTTTTACTTGAATTACCATAGAACCGTCAAAAAACTCCTTACCTAATACTTTGATAGGTGTTCCAATAGCGATATTACGCTTATCTAAAAACTGTAGAAATTCTGTGCTCGTTTCGCGCACTCCCACTAATATTCCTTGATCTTTTTTTGACAATTCTGAAAGCAAACGCTTATCGGCACTCTTGATATTACCATTCTTGTCCGGAATAGGATCCCCATGAGGATCGTAGTCTGGATGATCCAAAAATTGGTCCAATTTCTCTATGAGAACATCTGACTTTATATGTTCCAATTGCTCTGCTATGTCATGTACCTCGTCCCATTGAAAGTTGAGTTTTTCAACTAAAAACACTTCCCATAGTCTGTGTTTACGAACAATATTTATAGCGACTTTTCTTCCAGCTTTCGACAAGGTTGTTCCCTTGTATCGCACATAAGAAACGAGTTCTTTATCTGCCAATTTCTGGACCATGTCCGTTGCAGAAGACGGCTTGGTTTGCAACATCTCGGCGATGGCGTTTGTGGGCACTCCTCCATTTACCTCTTGCTGTAGATGGTAAATGGCTTTTAAATAATTCTCTTCGGCAAGTGTATACATACGCCAAAGGTAACATTAAAGTAAGGGTTACTAAAAAACATATTTTAGATTAGACTAAAAACAAACGTGAATGCTACTGAACAATTAGGATAATTTGCCTTATGGCACTAATTCTTTCACCTTATCATAGACCATATGTGCCTCCCAACCCCTGTAGAGAAGGTAATCGGCAATTTTTTTCCGTTTGCGATATTTATCTGTTTCAGCGGTGAGTTGATTGTAGCGCTTTCGCGAAAGCGTATCAAAAACCTCAAAATATTGAGCATCTTCAATCTCTTTCATAGCCAATTTAATATTGAATACCCCAATACCTCTGAATTTTAATTCGCGCTCAATACGTTGCCTACCCCAATATTTATAGTTAAATTTTCCACGGGCATAGGCTTGAGCAAACCGGCTTTCATTCAAAAAATCATGGGTGATAAGATGAGCGATAATTTCATCAATAGCGGCCGGAATCATACGCATGTCACGCAATTTCTGTTGCACCTCTTTATGACACCGCTCCTGATAGACACAATAGCGCTCTATGGCCCTTTTTGCCTCTTCTACGGTATATGTCTTTATTTGTGGGTGCATAGTTGCTTAGATGGCTTCAAAAGTAGCTTTTTTAACTCGCTTTATAGCTGTAAAGCCAACTTGCAAATGGAACATTTATAAAGTTCACTCTTAGGCATAAAAAAACCCCGTTCTCAAGTTGAGAACGGGGTTTGCAATTTTTATGCTTTTATCTCCTTACCGTCTTTGTCGGTAAAGTTATACTCTAAATACGTATAAGCATCTCTGGGTTGTACTTTAACCCACTTCTTATGCTCCATAAACCATTTAGAACGTATGGATGGAAAGCCTTTGGTCAAATAAGCAGCTACAAATGGGTGAGCATTTATAGTTATCTTTTTTGTACCACTTTTAAATAATTTTTCAAGTTTGTCCTGCATTTTGTCTACCAAAATAATTGGAGCTTCAATTTCTCCTCCTTGAGATCCGTTAGGGTTCTCTTCTCTTGTTTTGATATCCATTTCAGGACGTACGCGTTGCCTTGTAATTTGAATGAGGCCAAATTTACTAGGCGGTAATATTTTGTGTTTAGCGCGATCATCTTTCATCTCGTCTCTCAAATGATTGAACAGCTTACGTCTGTTGTCAGCCTTATTCATATCAATAAAATCAACGACTATGATTCCTCCCATATCGCGAAGGCGTAATTGGCGTGCCATTTCTGTAGCGGCAATCATATTTACTTCTAGCGCAGTGTCTTCTTGACTCTTTGCTTTGTTAGAACGATTTCCACTATTGACATCTACTACGTGTAATGCTTCAGTATGCTCAATAATAATATAAGCACCTTTACTCATTGAAACAGTTTTCCCGAAAGATGTCTTAATCTGACGTTCAATACCGTGTTTTTCAAAAATAGGCACCGAGCTTTTATGCAGCTTTACAATACTTTCCTTCTTGGGAGCGATTTCGCTCACGTATTCTTTTAATTGGTAATAGAGCGTTTCATCATCTACAACAATACTGGTGAATGAGTCATTAAAGATATCTCTCAATATCGATGAAGCTCGATTCATTTCTCCCAATACTTTGCTAGGTAGGTGTGCTCCTGGAATTTTTTTACACATGGCAGACCATTTATCTACCAAATTTTGCAGGTCCTTGTCTAGTTCTGCAACTAAGACTCCCTGTGCTACGGTACGAACAATAACTCCAAATCCTTTAGGACGGATGCTTTGTACCAATCGCTTAAGACGCGCTTTTTCTTCTTTGCTTTCTATCTTTTGAGAAATAGAAATACGGTCAGAAAAAGGCACGAGAACAATATATCTACCAGCTATCGAAAGCTCACTGCTTATACGAGGGCCTTTTGTAGATATAGGTTCTTTTACGATTTGAACCAATAGGTTTTGATTGGATTTAAGAACATCGGCAATTTTGCCGTTCTTATCTATATCCTTTTCAAAACGGAAGTTTTTTAACGAATAGTCTTTTAATTTACCTGTGCTTACTTGCTTTAGAAAACTCAGAAGCGTAGGAAGTTTAGGTCCTAAATCATGATAATGCAAGAATGCATCTTTTTCATATCCTACATTTACAAATGCAGCATTTAGACCAGAAACAGATTTACGTATTTTGGCGAGATAAACATCACCTACATTAAATTTGTTCTCATCATCTTCCTTGTGCAACTCTACGAGTCTTCCATCTTTAAGTAAGGCAAAATCAACTACTGAGGAACTAGATCTTATAACTAATTCTTTATTCACTCTTTAGTAATTTTTATCCATCACGCGGCTGCGTGACAAATGGATTGAACAATTGTTTTATCACAGTTGTGTACGTGTCGTACGTGTGTAATAAAAGGCGGTGTATACATAAATAACCCCAAGGTTAAAAGGGAATATGCATACGATGTCAAAGAACTATAAAAGAAAAAGTAGTCTAAGACTACTTTTTCTTCTTGTGACGGTTCGCTCTACGTCTTTTCTTACGCTTGTGCGTAGCGACCTTGTGTCTTTTTCTTTTTTTACCACTTGGCATAAAATGATTGTTTTTTAAGTTACTATTTTCCTACAGCAACGTTTGTCTTTACACCTTCTACGAAAATCTTAGCTGGCTTAAACGCTGGTATGTTGTGTGCTGGTATTTTGATAGTCGTATTTTTTGAAATATTTCTACCTGTCTTCTCAGCTCTCGTTTTGATAATGAATGATCCGAAACCTCTTAAATAAACATTGTCACCGCTTTCTAAAGAAGTCTTCACTTCTTCCATAAATGATTCTACAGTTGCTTGTACATCATTTTTTTCAATTCCAAGTTTTTCAGAGATCTTTGCTACAATATCAGCTTTTGTCATTATGTCAAATATTTAGGGGTTAAAAATTCAAGGTTGCAAATATAGGGATTAAATCTTCAAAAATTCAAGCATAAAGTTTTAAAAAATAAGGAGATAAAACATAATTTTACACAATGCCCAAAACACAGTTGCTTTTTTCTAAAAAACTCATTTCGTGGTATTTAGAAAATAAACGAGAAATGCCGTGGAGAGAAACCACCAATCCATACTTCATCTGGCTCTCAGAAATCATACTCCAACAAACGCGTGTAGCCCAAGGTTTACCCTACTATCTCACCTTTACTGAGACATTTCCAACCATTCAAGATCTAGCAAAAGCACCTGAAGAACAAGTCCTTAAATTGTGGCAGGGTTTAGGCTATTACTCAAGAGCAAGAAACCTTCACGCCGCCGCAAAGTACGTCACTGACGAGTGTAATGGAAAATTCCCAGACACCTATGATGCTATAATAAAAATGAAAGGCGTAGGAGATTATACCGCCAGTGCCATTGCCAGTATTTGTTTTAATAAGCCCACAGCAGTGGTCGATGGAAATGTTTATAGAGTACTATCCAGAGTTTTTGGTATTGACACTCCCATCAATAGCAGTGCAGGGATCAAAGAATTTAAAGCACTTTCACAAGCCTTAATCGATCCAAAACAGCCTGCTACCTATAATCAAGCGGTTATGGAATATGGCGCTATCCAGTGTAAACCTCAAAATCCTGATTGCTCAATTTGTGTGTTTAATGACAACTGCGTGGCATTTAACACGAACACTATTACTGAACTTCCGGTAAAAATTAATAAAACTAAAATCAAACATCGCTACCTCCATTATCTTGTTTTTAAGTTTCCAGAACAACAAACAATACTCCAACAGCGCACAGGCAAAGGCATTTGGCAAGGATTATATGAGTTTCCGTGTATCGAACTAGAAAACATCCAAGAAATTCCTTTTGAATTTGAAGAAGACCGCTTCCGCGAAACTGTAGCCACTTACAACAAGGCCAAATCAAATTTTCAAGAGCTCTCTTCATTCAATATCACTGAAATTTTAAAACACAATTCACAACCCATCATACACAAACTATCACACCAACACCTCCACACTACCTTTTGGATTATTGAAACAGCAGAATTACCCGAAAACGCTATTCCTATCGCAGATCTAAAAGACTTTGCTGTCCCGGTACTCATCTCTAACTTTATCGATACCTTTACCAACAATTAAATTGAAAATTTCTTACATTTGAGATTATGGCAGGTACGGTAAATAAAGTGATATTGATTGGGCACACGGGTGACGAAGTGAAGATGCATTATTTTGAAGGTGGCAATAGTATTGGGCGTTTCCCACTAGCTACCAATGAAGAATACACAAACAAAACCACAGGTGAGCGTGTCAGTAATACCGAATGGCACAATATAGTTGTACGCAACAAAGCCGCCGAAATTTGCGAAAAATATCTAAAAAAAGGAGATAAAGTATATATTGAAGGCCGACTTAAGACACGTAAGTGGCAAGATGACAAAGGTTTGGACCGTTATAGCACTGAAATTCAATGTATGGATTTTACTTTCTTAACACCAAAAGCCGAAGGTCAATCTCAACCTCATGGACAACAACAAGCGGCACCTCAACAACAGGCAGCTCCCCAACAGTCAACGCAACCAACACCTCAGCAACCTACAACACCACCTGCTGTAGATAATAGCGACGTAGATGATTTACCCTTTTAATCAAACAATAAACTAAAACAACAACTATTGGATCCCGATCCTGAAGCCTTACTTATACTCCTATTTGCATTTGACAGTGCAAGTGTATTTTCTATCACCTTTCTGTGTATTTTATTAATGTGCTCTGCACTTATTAGTGGCGCGGAAGTTGCCTTTTTCTCCTTAAGTACTCAGGATTTTGAAGCTACAGATGAAGAACCCGTTTCCCGTGAACTTCAACTTGCAGCCAAACTACTCTCAAAACCAAAAAAGCTTCTCGCAACCATCCTCGTTGCAAATAATACCATCAATATTGCCATTGTACTGCTTTTTGCAAACCTTGGTGACTTTTTTTTCGGCAGCATAACCGCTCAGCTTTGGGGATTTGACCTCCGCTGGATTTTCGAAGTTGTCGTCATAACCTTTCTGATACTTATGTTTGGGGAAATCCTTCCAAAGATTTATGCTAATAGAAATCGCAAACAGTTTGCAAGTCTTATGGCCTATCCCCTTAGAGTTCTTGATATATTGTTTACACCTCTTAGTGGCCCTATGCGCGCCATTACATTGTGGATTCATAAAAGATTAGGAGATCAAAAGAGCAGCTTTAATGTAGGCCAATTGTCTCAAGCACTCGAACTCACAAGTGAAGATGACACCACCATGGAAGAGCAGAAAATTCTTAAGGGAATTGTCTCCTTTGGTAATACAGACACCAAACAGGTGATGCGCCCTCGCATGGATATTTTTGCATTGAATCAAGAGGATTCATTTCCAAAAATTATGGAAGATCTTACGAAAGATAGTTTTTCACGTATTCCCGTTTATGAGGGGAATATTGATACCATAACAGGCATCCTTTACAGTAAAGATTTATTACCCCACATAAACAAAAAAGATTTCGATTGGAACACCCTTATTAGAGCGCCCTATTTTGTTCCAGAAAATAAAAAATTGGATGATCTCCTTTCTGAATTTAAACAAAAGAAAAGTCACCTCGCTATCGTTGTTGATGAATATGGTGGCACCAGCGGCCTAATTTCCTTAGATGACATCATCGAAGAAATCGTAGGTGATATCAGTGACGAATTTGACGATGAAGATGTTATTTACTCCAAACTCGATAACAATAACTACGTTTTTGATGGAAAAACCTCTCTCAAAGACTTCTACCGTATCATCAAGTTAACAGATGAAAGCATCTTTGAAAGTAAAAAGGGCGAAGCCGAAACTATCGCCGGATTTGTGCTAGAGGTATCTGGAGGGTTTCCTAAAAAGAACGAAGTAATAAAGTATCTCAATTATACGTTTACCGTAGAAGCAATTGATAAAAAACGCATTAAACAACTCAAATTCACAATCCACGTTTGAAACCCTTACACTATTTAGCACTTAGCATATTAGCTACACTATTTCTTTCATGTGGTGAAGATGCATTGCCTAAACCCCAAGGTTTTTTAAGTTTGGAATATCCTACTCCTCAATATCAAACTATAGAAAGTAGTTGTGCGTATAGCTTTGATAAAAATTCCTTAGGAACAGTTCGCTACAAAAATGATTGCTCTGCCGTAGTAGAATATCCATTATTAGACGGCTCTCTATTTCTCACTTATAGACCTGTGACAGAAAACATAGACACCTTGCTTAAAGACGCTCAAAAGCTAACCTATGAGCATGTTGTAAAAGCAGATGATATTATAGAAGAGAAATACATTAACAAGGCCCAGAACACCTATGGTATGTTTTACGAAGTGCGCGGAAATGCCGCTTCTCAATCCCAATTCTATGTAACAGATAGTATCAACCATTTTATTACAGGCTCTATCTACTTTAATGTTAAACCTAATTACGATAGCATTCTTCCCGCTGCTGCTTATCTGAAAAACGATATTCGCCATTTGATGGAGACTATTCGTTGGAAAACACCCATTGACTAAAGACATCCAACAATCGTAATAGTTTGATTTTTCACACAGTTCTATTCTTTCTTTTTTCCTTTTATTCTTAACCTAATATTCCTCAACTTTGCGCCCTTAAACGGTGGACATGCAAAACAGTACGCTTAAGTGGGTTTACTTAGTAGTATTATCTCTTATTTGGGGTAGTTCTTTCATACTCATAAAAAAAGGCCTTATAGGGCTAAGCCCTCTTCAACTGGGTGCATTGCGGATTATTTTTTCGACTATCGTCTTGCTATTGATTGGCTGGAAAAGTCTCAAAGCTATCAAAAAAACAGAATGGAAATGGATCCTGATTTCAGGTATTTTAGGAACAGGTATTCCCGTTTTTCTCTTTGCTTTCGCCGAAACAGAAATTGATAGCGCCATTGCTGCCATTTTAAATTCTAGCGTCCCATTACTGGCGTTCGTGATAGGTTTAATAGCCTTTGGAGCCAAATACGTAAAAAACCAACTCCTAGGTGTAATTTTAGGTTTGGCAGGTTCGGCAGCGCTTATCTTAATAGGCTCCTCAATTAATCCAGATCAGAATTATTATTACGCCTTCCTCGTTATACTAGCTGCCTTTCTCTATGGTATCAATGTAAATATTATTAAGAAATACCTTCAAAATGTGTCAGCGATGGGTATAGCCACAGGGAACTTTATTTTTATCGTTATCCCGGCTATTATCATCCTCTTTACAACAGGCTTCCAAGACCTTCCTTTTGCTACTGATGTAGAACTACAAGAAGCCATTGGTTATGTCATTATTCTTTCGATTGCAGGAACAGCCGCCGCCAAAATCATGTTTAATAAACTTGTTCAAATAAGCGACCCAGTCTTTGCCTCCTCTGTCACCTATCTCATGCCTATTATCTCTGTATCATGGGGCCTATTAGACGGTGAAAAATTTACTTTCTGGCAATTTCTAGCAGCCTGTGTTATTATCCTTGGAGTGTACTTAGGAAATCGAAAGCCTAAAAATAAGACGGCCTAAAAGGGGTGATTGATTGCTACTTGTGGTTTTCACTCTGAGATTCCCTTTCCTTTTTATCATCTCTCGAGGCTTTGTTAGTTTTAGCCACTATATAAATGAGTAAAAATAGCCCCGGAATGGCAGTGGTAATCACAAGGAAACCAAGTGTAGAATTAATAAAGTCCATAACTAAGTATAAGGAAAAGTAAAATACAATAGTTTTCTCGTATTCCTCTAATCCCTGACTCATCCAACTGAGCAGTGTTAACCGAAACAAAAAAACGGCAGCAAATTGCGACCGTTTTTTAAATATTATTTCACTCTATATCGAAATGTCTAACAGACTATCCTAACAATGGTTGTCCGTTCATGATTTCTTCACTTGCATAGCTTTCAAACTTCTTGAAATTCTCTTTAAAAGATCTCGCTAGTTTGTTTGCTGTGGCATAGTAACCCTCATCATTATTCCAAGTAGCACGAGGAGACAATACTTGTGTAGGAACTCCTGGACATGATCTTGGTTGAGCGACTCCAAAAACCGAATGTATATGGTAATTTTCTGGAGTAATTTCTTGTGGTAATTCCCCATTCATAGCCGCGCTAATCATCGCACGAGTATATTTCAACTTCATACGCGAACCAACACCGTAAGGACCACCTGTCCAACCCGTATTGATCAACCATACATTGACCCCTGCTTTCTGCATTTTTGCACTGAGCATTTCGGCATACTTTGTTGGATGTAAAGGCATAAATGGCGCTCCAAAACAAGCCGAGAATGATGGCTGTGGTTCTGTAACTCCCGCTTCTGTTCCGGCTACTTTTGCAGTATATCCGCTAATAAAGTGGTATGCCGCTTGTCCCGGAGTTAGTCGAGAGATAGGAGGCAATACTCCAAAAGCATCGGCTGTTAAAAAGAAGATGTTTTTAGGATTCTTCCCTACAGAAGGTACTTGAATATTATCAATATGATCAATCGGATAACTTACCCGAGTATTTTGTGTGATCGAAGTATCTTTAAAATCTACATTCCCATCTGCATCTAAAATAACATTTTCCAAGATTGCTCCTGGTTTGATTGCGTTGTAGATATCAGGTTCGTTTTCTGCAGATAGATTGATAACCTTGGCATAACATCCTCCTTCAAAATTGAAGATGGTATTTTCCTTAGTCCAACCGTGTTCATCATCACCAATCAACTTACGTTCTGGATCGGCAGATAATGTTGTTTTTCCTGTTCCTGAAAGTCCAAAGAAAATAGCCGTTTCACCATTATCTCCAACATTTGCAGAACAGTGCATTGGCATTGTTTCTTTTTCTACAGGTAGTATAAAATTCAAAGCAGAGAAAATTCCTTTTTTGATTTCTCCTGTATATCCTGTACCACCTATTATGATAGTTTTTTCAGTAAAACTTAATATAGCAAAGTTACTTTGACGTGTTCCGTCCACAGCTGGATCTGCCATGAAGCCTGGAGCATTTAAAATTGTCCATTCTGGATCAAAGCTCTGAAGCTCCTCTTCCGTAGGTCGCAAGAACATATTGTAAGCAAACATATTCGACCAAGGATACTCATTGATCACTCGAATGTTTAGCTTATAATTATCATCTGCACAGGCATAACTGTCTCGTACGTACAATTCCTTTTCAGATAGATAATTGGTAATTTTTGTTTTCAATTTCGCGAAAGCGTCAGCCTCAAAAGGGATGTTAATATTTCCCCACCAAACTTTATCTTCGGTTTTTTCATCACGAACAATGAACCTATCGAGTGGTGAACGACCAGTAAACTTACCAGTGTTGACCGCTAAAGCCCCACTAGAAGCCGTTGAGCCCATTCCATTTTTGACAGTTATTTCATGTAATTCTTGAGGAGGAAGTTGGTAATGTACCGTTGCGCCATCGATCCCGTAAGGTTTTAACGAAATCGTTTTCGTAACTGGAGTGGAGGAATCCATAAAATATCTTTTTGTTGTGTTGTTAAACTGATGCAAAAATAAAAAATAACCCAGCGATGACCTAATAATTGACGATTATCTGTGATACTTTATGAAATGAATGAGTAGGACGACCCATCCCACTATTAGGAGTAGTCCCCCAAGAGGTGTAAGTAGTGCGATTTTACTAAAGTCAAAAGTCGTAAGTGTATTGGTAGCCAAACCATAAATAGATCCTGAAAACAAGACAATTCCACAAACTATCACTATTAAAAGTGTTTTTTTCATCCGTTCGCTTAGCGCGAAAAGGGACACCAATAATAGAAAAAAGGCATGATACATTTGATACTTAACACCAGTTTCAAAAGTGACTAAGGATGAGGCATCTAGAGAATCCTTCAAACCATGAGCTCCAAAAGCTCCAATCATTACAGCAGTGAGTCCGAAGAAGGCTCCCGCAATTCCTAATTTTTTATTCATCAATTTTATTTTAATATGGCCTGTCAAATCGTACTTTCGCCTCCATACAAAACTACAAAATCCCTTAGCGATGCGAAAAATCCTTATCATAGGCGCTGGAAAATCTGCGAGCCAACTTATACACTACCTTTTAGAGAAGGCAGATCAAGAAAAATTAGAAATTACCGTAGGCGATCTCTCACTTTCTAATGCAGAAAAATTGATCGATGGGCATCCTTCTGGCAAGGCTATTCTACTAGATGTTTTTAATCAAGAGCAACGCAAAGCGGCTATTCAAAATGCCACTATCGTTATTTCTATGCTTCCAGCACGTTTTCATATTGAAGTCGCTAGAGATTGTGTAGCTTTTGGAAAATCTATGGTCACAGCTTCCTACATTTCTGAAGAAATGCAAGCCTTAGATGCCGAAGCCAAAGAAAAAGGTTTGGTCTTTATGAATGAGATTGGTCTCGATCCAGGCATTGATCACATGAGCGCGATGCAAGTCATCGATCGCATTCGTGATGTAGGAGGAAAAATGATCTTATTTGAATCCTTTACAGGCGGACTTGTTGCGCCAGAAAGCGATACCAACCTTTGGAATTATAAATTTACCTGGAATCCTCGCAATGTTGTTTTGGCAGGGCAAGGTGGCGCCGCTGAATTCATTCAAGAAGGCACTTTAAAATACATTCCTTATCAACGCCTATTTAGACGAACAGAATTCTTAGAAATTGAAGGCTATGGTCGCTTTGAAGGCTACGCCAATAGAAATTCATTAAAATATCGCTCCATTTACGGCTTAGAAGATATCCTCACCTTATATAGAGGTACCATCAGACGCGTAGGCTACTCAAAAGCCTGGCATATTTTTGTAATGATGGGTATGACTGATGATAGTTATACACTTCAAAACACCAAGGATATGAGTTATAGAGCTTTCCTAAACCTCTTCCTTCCTTACTCGCCTACAGATTCTGTAGAACTCAAATTACGTCACTACTTAAAAATTGATCAAGACGATTTACTCTGGGATAAATTGGTAGAGCTAGACATCTTTAATCCAAACAAAAAATTAGGTATTACAAAAGGGACTCCTGCCCAATGTCTGCAGCGCATTTTGGAAGATAAATGGACTCTTGAACCTGAAGACAAGGATATGATTGTGATGTACCATAAGTTCGGTTATGAGCTTAATGGCGAACGCAAACAAATAGATGCTACTATGGTGACTACAGGTAACGACCAAGTGAATACCGCAATGGCGCGCACCGTTGGTCTACCAGTTGCAATGGCCACTTTGCGTATTCTCAATGGTGAAATATCTACTCCTGGGGTTCAGTTACCTATCACTCGTGAGGTATACGAACCTATTCTCAAAGAATTGGAAGATTATGGAATCACCTTTAAAGAATATGAAGTTCCGTATTTGGGCTACAACCCTAACAGTGTCGGAACATGAACTGAGACAAAATGTGTGATGAGCTTTTAAAAATCAAAGCTCATCTGCACATCTATCTTTTCTTCTTTTGAAGGCTTTGTTTTCTTTTTATCTTCCGTATTCAAATTGGATAGGGAGATACCGAGCAAACGAACGCTTTCTTTCATCTTTTCTTGATAGAGGAGCTCCTTGGCAGTTTCTAAAATAATATCCTTTGATCGAACGTAATAGTCCAAGGTTTTAGACCGGGTCTGTAAGCTAAAATCAGAGTATTTAATTTTTAAGGTAATTGTTTTGCCAGCTACTTTGCTGCTTGCCAAACGCTTTTCAACTTCTTGAGCGATATGTTCTAGACGTTCCATCATAAAGACTTCTGAAGTGATATTCTCTACAAAGGTTCGTTCGGCGGCAAGTGACTTTCGGATGCGATTGGGTTTGACTTCGCTATGTTGAATCCCTCGCACAATGTCATAGTAATACCCCCCACTTTTGCCAAAATGCTCGGTCAAATACTCCTTGGTTTTAGACTTTAAATTCAAGCCAGTAAAAATCCCATGCAAGTACATTTTTTCAGCGGTTTTTTTTCCAATACCGAAGAACTTTCGAATGTCCAAAGTTTCTAAAAAATCAATGACCTCTTCTGGCGGGATCGTTTTTTGTCCGTTGGGCTTGTTAATATCACTAGCGACTTTTGCCACAAACTTATTTATACTAATCCCCGCTGACGCATTCAGTCCTGTCTTTTCCTTTATTTTTTGGCGAATCCATGAGGCGATCACTGTAGCACTAGGCATGCCCACTTTATTTTCAGTAACATCTAAATAGGCCTCATCCAATGATAAAGGCTCTACCAAATCTGTAAACTGATGAAAGACTTCTCTGATCTGTTTTGATACTTCGTTATAACGGTCAAAATTAGTCCGTACAAAAATGAGTTCGGGGCAAAGCTTTCGCGCAAGCGCACCACTCATCGCACTTCTAACGCCAAATTTTCGTGCCTCATAACTCGCCGCACTCACTACGCCTCTTTCTCCTCCCCCGCCTACAGCAACGGGCTTCCCTCTCAAATCTGGATTATCCAACTGCTCCACAGACGCATAAAATGCATCCATATCAACATGAATAATTTTCCGAATAGGCAATGCGTCCGACATAAGACGCAAGGTAAGAATATGCGGGTTAATTTCTTTAGATGCCGTAACTTTGAGATATGTCAAAAACTGCAATCATATTAGGAGCCACTGGACTTACGGGTGGCTTACTCACAGAATTACTAATCAAAGACGAGACCTTCTCAAAAATCAAACTTATTAGTCGGCGTGCAACTGGGTTTGAGCATCCAAAAGTAGAAGATATTATCTGCAATGTTCTGGCATTAGAGACTATCAAATCACAATTTACAGGCGATGTAGTTTTCTGCTGTATTGGTACTACCAAAGCAAAAACGCCTGATCGAGTTTTATATTACAAAATCGATCACGGCATCCCAACAGCTGCTGCCCGTCTTGCAAAAGAGAATAATATTCCTACTTTTATGGTTGTTTCCTCGGTTGGCACTTCTACAAAGAGCCCATTCTTTTATGTACGCACCAAAGGCGAAATGGAAAAAGATGTTCTAGAAATTGGAGTCCAAAACACCTACATCATGAAGCCTGCTTTTATTAATGGAAGACCTGATGAAGATCGAAAAGGAGAAAAAGGCTTGAAAACTATCATGGCTGTTAGCGATTTTCTAATGGTGGGGCCTTTAAAAAAATACCGTTCCGTCATGGCTTCAGATATTGCAAAAGCCATGGCCTATCTAGCGACATCTCACCTTAACCATAACGACATAATGAATCAAGAAATTAAGACTCTAAGCGCCCAGTATGAATCTTAATCAAGTAACCGTTCCGTCCCTAGACATCTCAGCATCCATAACGTTTTACAAGCTATTGGGGCTGCAGCTTATTGTAGAAGCCCAACCTCATTATGCGCGCTTTGAATGTTTGGAAGGAAGTTCCACATTTTCTATTCATTTGGTGGATGAACTTCCACAAGGAGATGGCGTCACTGTCTATTTTGAAACGGCACATTTAGATTCAGAAGTGGCACGCTTACGCGAAAATGGGATAACTTTTGACCTCCTTCCTACAGACCAAACTTGGTTATGGCGGGAAGCCCGTTTGAAAGATCCTGACGGAAATAAAATAATTCTTTACTTTGCAGGAGACAACCGAAAAAACCCGCCTTGGCGCATCTAATGCACGAAATCGAACGAAAATTTCTAGTCACATCTGATGCTTTTAAAAAGGAAGCACAAACTGCCACACGAATCACACAAGGCTATTTGAATACGGACCCCGAACGAACTGTACGTGTGCGAATCAAAGGAGAAAAAGGCTTCCTAACTATCAAAGGTAAATCCAATGATTCTGGAACTACGCGTATAGAGGTGGAAGAAGAGATCGCTTTCGCGAAAGCGGAAACATTACTCTCCCTATGCCTACCTGGAGTCATTGACAAAACGAGATATGAGATTTCCTCGGGTAAACACCTTTGGGAAGTCGATGAATTTTATGGAGATAATCAAGACCTCATCGTCGCAGAGATTGAACTCAGCGATGAAAACGAAAGCTTTAATAAACCTTCATGGCTTGGCGATGAAGTCACTGGAAAAAAGAAGTACTATAATTCACAATTGAGCACCCACCCTTATAAAGAGTGGAAAAAATAATACGATGAAACAGATCTTTAGCATATTAGTATGTGCAGCCTTTTTTAGCTGCACTTCTTCGGAAGACAAATTGGTTATAAAGGAAATTTCTTCTGCCCAACAAATCGCACAACTCAAAGCAGATGGGTTTGAGATTTTTGATTACGTAGATGAAAAAACGGGCGACACTGTGATTATGCAACAATACTTTATGGCCTTTCTTAAAAGCGGTCCAAATAGAGATCAATCTGAAGCAGAAGCCACCGAACTTCAAACAGCACATCGTGCACATCTCGGTCGCATGTATGAAGAAGGCTATGCCGATATTTCTGGCCCTTTTGGAGATGATGGCGACCTAAGAGGTATCACTATTTACAATGTCCCAACACTAAAAATGGCAGATAGTTTAGCCCATTTAGACCCCATGGTCCAATCGGGACGACTTATGATTGAGATAAAACCGTGGTGGGCGGGTAAAGGATATCCATTGCGATAATCCAATTTTCTAAGATCTAGAAATTTCAATTTGTTTTTTGATCTCATTGCCATCACTATCAACAATTGTCAAGGTGTATTGTCCTATAGAAGGAGTGACTGCTAGTTCGTGAAAACTTTGTGTTTCCCCTATGTACTCTTCATTAAGATACCAGAATACTTTTGTATCGGGATTGCGATGCGCAATCTTAAAGATCACATCATTGACTTCTTCATCAAAATCTTTCGGCAGCATAATTCCCTCATTATCCTTTGGATATATAAATGCCATAGGCTGCTCTCCTGCAAAACCACAATCAGGATGCATCGGGGGCAAAACTTTATAATCGGGGTGTTTTTCTGCGTAGTAGAACTCCATGCTTGGTGGTAAACTAAAATGGCTTTCTAGTTTCATTTCACTCAGCTCGTAGCAATCTGTATTTACGCGGTAATCCCCATTAGCTGTGAGATGTATTTGAGAGTGATAGGGACAACTTCCTGTTTTGATTCCCGCCTTCGGAATTAAAGTCAAATGAGATTCTAAGCAATATGGTCCAGCTTTAAAGCCACTTTTGTCACAAACTTTGGCTTCTACAAGTGCATCGTATGGTTTTGAAAACCACTTTCCATCGGTGGGCAAACTTCGTAAGGTGTCAAAAAACAAAGGTGCCGCAGCCTGAATTCCTGTAATGCCAGGTCTCCCTTCTCCATCGGCGTTGCCTACCCAAACTCCTATGGCATATTGAGGTGTCACACCTACAGCCCAAGCATCCTTGAATCCAAAGCTCGTTCCCGTTTTCCAAGCGATTGGTTGTGCATCTTCATAAAATTCCCAATGCTCCTCCCCAGATGGTCGATTTACTGTGCGAAGAGTTTCCAGAGTTTGAAAAATAGCTCCAGCATCAAAAACCTCTGAATCTGAAAGCAAACTCTCTAGCTTCTTTTTGTCCGTGTGCATATAACCGTATCCCTCAAAGGCATTGCTTGAATATTCACTAGAACTCTGCGTAAAAGTATTGAGCGTATGTGCCAGCCCAGCATAGGTTTTGGTGATCTCCCACAGACTACTTTCGGCACCGCCTAAGATCATTGACAAACCATAATAACTAGAAGGTCTGTCTATATGACCCACCTTCATATCTTTCAAGTCTCCATAAAACTTATCCAAACCGTATTGACAAAGTAATCGGATGGCGGGTACATTGAGCGAACTAGCAAGTGCTCGATCTGCTGGAACAGCACCTACATAGCCTTTATCAAAATTGAGGGGTTGGTACCCATTAATACTCGTTGGTATATCTGCCACCAATGTTTTTGGAAGCAAAACCCCTTCATCCAGCATTCCTGCATATAAAAATGGCTTTAATACGCTTCCCGTACTTCTGGCTTTTGAGATAATATCCACGTCTTTATGATGCTTCATATCTGTTGGCGCATTGCCAACATATCCAAGCACTTCTTTCGTTTCTACATCGATCACCAATATGGCTAAATTGTAAATTTCATTCTGTTTTAACTGCCCATAATGTTCTTTAGCTAATCGATTCAATGTTCGCTGCACCTGAATATCAATTGTTGTTTTTACTCTCATTTCTGGAGATTCCAACCGGATGCGTTCAGTCAAATGCGGACTGATTTGTGGCAAACGAAGTGGTTTTCCGGGTAAGGACTCTAATATTGAAAGTTCATAAGTCGTTTCGTCAATTATTCCTTTATTCCAAAGTTTTTTAAGCAACTGATTCCGCTTTCGCGAAAGCGTTGCCTCATTCTTCCCGGGTCGTACCATAGACGGGTTATTAGGTAAGACAGCTAAGGCCGCATTTTGACCCCAACTCAAATCTTTGGCTGGCAATCCAAAATATCGCCAAGCTGCAGTTTCTAACCCTACTACATTACCGCCAAAGGGAGCATAGGTCGCATACATTGTCAGAATCTCGGCTTTTGAAGCTCCAGCTTCCAATCGTGTGGACTGAATGAGTTCTATGAACTTCTCTGCATAAGTTCGTTTTTTGTTTTTTCGCGCTAAGCGTATTACCTGCTGCGTTAGCGTACTTCCGCCACGGCGTTTTTCTGTTGTAAGATTGCCGTACAAGGCCTTTGACATCGCCACTAGGTTAAAGCCTGGATGCTTGTAGAAATATTCATCTTCCACCATAATAATGCATTGCTCAAAACGCTCCGGCACCTTCTCTAGCTTTGGGAAACGCCATTGCCCATCTGTAGCAATTCGAGCGCCCAACAAGTCTCCTTCTCTACTCTCCACCACCGTCGAAATAGGATCCTGAAATAAGGTAGTGGGCAAACAAAAGAACCAATACAACATAGCCATCACAAGGATCGCCCCTTTGATCTTGTGATTTCTAAGAAGCCCGATAAGCCTATTTAAGTGCCTTGCTCTTTTCATAGTTTTACTTCTGAACGTTTATCCAACGACCCTTGTTTCTCGCATAAAAAGTATTGTCATACATCGCTTCTGCCTGAGATCCTGGGAGATAATATTTTCCCTGATATGAGGCATTTAATCGCACCGTGAAAGATTTAGTTTCCCCCTTGCTAAGATCAAAGTAGAAGTTCACTCGATCATCACGAATATCCGTATATCGTGCATTGCCCTCTGTCCCTCCACCATCGGCTGTAAAGCGAGTATTGACAATCTCCCAGCCACTTGGAAAAATTTGACTTAAAGCTACATTATCCACATAATCTCGAGAATCATTACTCACACTAATCTTAGCCAGGAATTCTGTGCCTTGACTGAGTTTTGTAACATCAATGGCTTTATTGTTACCATCTACAAATGCGGTAGTGACTTGTAATTTACTTTGAACAGCTAGTTCTTTTCCTAATGGTAATTTTCCGCCCTGTACTAATCGCACATAAACTCGGTTATCCTTTTCATTCTGTAGCTCAATACTATTGGTGCCATCTTCTGTAATCAAATCTCTCAAGGCAATAGAGTTTTGAGTATCAATAGATACTTTCTTGCCGTCTTTAACATAACTCAACTTCATGGAAGCACCACCGTTTTTAGTCACCATTTTGGCCATTGCTAACAAAGCATAACTGGTTTCCTGTGTGCTTAACCAATTGTTAGAAGAAAGTGTTTTAGCAATAGAAACCACCAATTCCTTTTGTTTCGGATCCTGCATCACTACCATTGTTTCTAAAGCCATCGCTCTATTGCGAAAAACCGAGCCATAGGTATGATAGTCATACTTCTGTGGCTGAAAGTCAATATTGGCTGTTTGTACAAGTTGGCGCGCCACTTTTTCCTGCCCTGCCAGTGCATATGCTCCTGCTAATCTCCATTTGCTATCGTTGCTTAAACTTCTGTTTTCGCGCAAGCGGTTCATCGACGCTAAATCTGGATGACCTGCAAGTGCCAGGGTATATAATCTGTATGCCTGAATCAAACTAGAATTGTATGAATGTGCACCTAATCGCCATTCACGAGCTGCCTTTTTTTGAAAACGCAGCCAGTTGGTCATAAAAGTCAATGGCAAAGCATAGCCCTTTTTCTTAGCTTCAATCATAAAATGCCCAGCATAGTTTGTTCCCCAAGCATTTGCTTGTGATTCACCTTGCCAATACCCCAAGCCTCCGTCAGGGTTTTGAAAGTTTCCGAGACGTTCAATTCCAGACTTAATATTCTGTTCTGCAGCTTTCTTTTGATCATAGGTAAGGTCAAAAATATCAGACATAAATAACTGTGGGAAAACTCCCGAAGTTGTTTGCTCAACACAGCCATGAGGATAACGGATTAAATACTGCATCCTTTTGGTAAAATCCATCGGCGGAAGGGTAGAAAATTCAATCGCAGAAGAATTAGTCGTTGGCACGCCAAAAGTGGTGTAATTTATAGCCAATGATTGAGATGGTTCTAGTTCGTAGTCCTTCACCTTTTGAGTAATAGGATTTGGATTTTCAACATCAATTTCTACTTCATAGGTCGCTCGTTCTCCATGGCCTTCAGCGATTATTTGAAGTTTATGAATCCCACTTGCTCCTGTCATATCAAATTCAAAAGGAACAATTTGTTCGCCTATAGCATTAAATTGAATCGTTTTTGACAAACCATCAGTCGCTTTGAAGGCGGTAGACGCTTTAATGCTAATTGTCGCCGACTTAATTTTAGATTCCATGGCAAAAACCGTTACGGGCAAAATCACATGTTCGCCAGGAGATAATTTTCGCGGAAGCGAACCTAAAACCATTAATGGCTTGCGCACAGGAGTTGTTTTTTCTGTATTTCCATAGGCACTTTTGGTAGCATCTCCAGCGATCACCATAGTGCGTACCGACCCTACATAATTGGGCATTTGGATGTTGTGATTTCCGGTTTCATTTTCGCTTAAAGCGAAAGGGCCCAAATAGGTAACTACTGGCTTAAATCGCTCTGCTTTTCTGTTTTTAGCCGCCGCTGCAGCATCCCCACCACCTATGGCATAAATATTATCTACACTGCCAGAATAAGCCCCTATTACATAATCATAGAGATCAAATGACTTCACCCCTAAGGCCTCTCGGCTATAAAAATAGCTGTGGATAGCAGGTGTTTTAAAGCGAGTTAAATCTAAAAGCCCTTCATCAACAACTGCAAGGGTATAAGTCATCGCTTTTGCATTGGCTTCCCTCACTTGAATCGTGTAGGGCTCTTCAGGTTTGAGCACATCTGGCATTGAAATTACAGGAGTAAGTATCGTTTGTTGGTCTTCAACAAGCAAAGGGATTACACCATACAATCGAATAGGCAAATCATTTTTAGTTTGCTCGTGAGGCTGTAGTAAAGCAATGTTGACATACACATTGGGAGCCATCTTTGCCGTTACAGGAATCGTAAATGCAGTTTCTCCTTTTTTAGTTTCAATCCACCAACTGTCTAAAACGGTTGTTCCGTTTTCAATACTCACAAGGGCACGACCTTTACTCCCAGAAGGAAAGGTCACCACTGCCTCTTCACCAACATTGTATTTTTCTTTATCAGCTGCAAAAACGAGCATTTTTGCACTTTCAGAATCTGCCTGTAACCGACTCCAATTACGATAGAAATAAGCAATTCTTCCAGTTGCATGTCCGCTTTCTGTGTCTACCACTCTGATTAAATAACGTCCGCTTTTTGCTTCTGGAATATTGAGATTGAAGTCATAGGCGCCATCGCTTTTTGTGGTGACCTCCATTTTTTTGAAAGGAATGTGTACGGTACCCGTTTCGTAGCTAGAATATTGATCACGATTGCGATTCCACCACCAACGCCAAGACATTTCAAAGATTTTAATTTCTAGTTTCCGTTTGCCTTGAACCTTGCCTTCGGCATCTGTTGAAAGCACTTTAAAATTGATGTTTTCATCTGTAAAATAACTTCCATAAGCCCGTCCTTTGGGAGATTGCAAGCCTACAAAATGATCGAAAGGAGCTATTTCTTTTGTGACCACATCTAGCGAAAAATCTCCCCCACCTTCATAGGCTTTGGTCACAATTGTAGCTTTCAACATCCCTGGAGCTCTTTTACTCAATGAAAGTTTTTTGTTAATAGGAGCTGTTCCTGCACTGTTCAACTTCCCCTCCAGGATATTGACCTCGACTTCATCAAAACGGCGTGTAGGGTCATAAAAATTGTACTGAGGATGTTGTTTGAAGCCGCTTCCACTACTTCTGATGGTGGCATCACTTTTAATTTTAAGATTTCGAGCAGGCGCGCCGTGTAACCACTGGACAGTAGCCGTTCCATCAAGTGCTCCTGAGGCAGGAATAATTTCTGAGCTAAAGTCTAATTTTACCTTTAGCCGATTGGGTTTTATAGTTTCAACCTTGATAGATTTATGAAACGACGCTCCACCAACACTGACAACGGCATTCCAATTTCCTGTTGGCGCGCTTTGAGCTGTTGCCACAGGAAAATGATAAAAATTGTTTAGGGCTCCATTGTTTGAGGTACTGCTTTTCTTTGCAGTTTCTACTAACACCTTACGATGCACTAATTTTCCACGAGCATCTGTGACTTCCAGTTTTACGGGATGTCCTTTTGGTAATTTATTGGCAGTATCATCCAAGACAAAGGTCATATGAATACTATCCCCAGGACGATGAACGCCACGTTCAGTGTACACAAATCCTTTCAAGCCTTTTTGTAGTTCCTTCCCAGCGATATCAAAGGAACTCATGGAAAGAGAATTTCCATCTTCTAATTTTAAATAGGCGTAGTTATTTCCTTTTTTAGCAACAGCAAAAACAGCATGCCCCTTAGGCGATAAACGGGCGATTCCAGAAGCATCAGTCGTTGTAGTCGCAATAGTTTGTTTTTGATAATTATAGAGCGTGATTTTAGTATTGGCTTCGGGCGTTGTTGTTACAATATCTGCCGCTGCAAACAGATAGCTGTTATCCTTCCCCTTCTTGATGATTAGACCTAAGTCGGAGCCAAGTATATTGCTGTTTACAAAGCGATTTTCTTGATAATATGCTTGGTGACAAGGATTATCTTCTTGCCTCCAATCATACACTTGATTGCGCCATCTATAAATACGGTTATCCCAATATTGCTCCTCTCGTTCATCTTCATCGGCGCTTTGAGCTTCTGCGTATTCTTCTTCATAATAGTCATCTTCATAGTATTCTTGATAGCTGTCCTCATCAATTACTTCTCCTGTTTCCTGACTACAATCGTACTGAATATAATCCCGCTTAAAACTAATTTCAACGCGATAGAGAGCTCCTGGATCGGCTTTAAAAATTTCAGAGAGGTCAATGCCATGGGCTTTCCAGCGGCCAGTATCCAGATCACCGTCTTTGCCTAGAGTTATTGTTTTTTTAGCGATCCGTCGCCCTACTCTTTTAAGATTGTAAGCATTGGTGCTGTTCAATTGATTTTCTTGCAAGTATTCAAGAACATTATTCTCAAAAACCTTTATAATACGCACATCTACATGACTCAGGTTGACAGCTTCAAAATAGAAGGGAGCACTGCTCGCATTAGGCAAAATAACGCCATTAGTAATAGCTCTTATTGATGGCTTGAGTTGCTCAAAAGAAACGGTCTCTTTAAAAGCAGTCTTCAACTTAAAACCATCAGTACTTTTTACCCCTTGGAAAACTTCCATAAGACTATTACCTACTATTCTATTTTCGGGATAGACATGGAGTAGATTGCCTTCTACTTCAAAACGCAAGTTTCCTGAGCGTTCTATTGTGACCAAACCATTAAAATCCTGCTTCTCCTCTAATGGATCGGAGAAATTAATAGCTAAGGAGGCATTGGAACCTTTTAATTGTTGCACATCGACAATTTTAAAATTATTGCGCCCAGGAATTTCTAACTCATTTTCACCCGTTGTTTTTTTCGCACCTATAGCATCACCTTTCCAAGTGATTTTAATTTTACTGTCTTCTATTTCACGTACGATACTATCAATTCGAAAGGGATGATATCTGGCAGCTTTGTCTTTATTAAACCATTTGATGGATAAATCTTTTCCATTTTGACTCGCCTTTAAGAGTTGTTGCGCTTTCGCGAAAGCGATCACATCTGAACCCTCCACCTGCCCTTCTACAAAACTGAATTCTTTGTCATAAGACTGCAAAGCACGCAGATCTATTTTGAAATCGGCTGCTATGGTTTTGAAGGTAAATTGAAACTTCTGCACCTCTTTGGGAAGATCGTCATAGTAAGAATCTAAAGGAATCGTTATCTCATATTCAGTATCAGATTTCAGGGGCGCGTCGGGAATAAATTCTAGCATTCGTTGGTTGCGAACCAACAACTTGCCATTGGTCTTCGGATTGATCTTTATCATTTGAGTTGGCAGCTCTTGATCCAATTCATATTGAGTAAGGGCCTTTGCCATTTGAATACGTATAGGCGTTACCACCGACTGCCTACCGCTGGTAGTATAGGATATGTACTTCTTGAATTTGTAGAGATTGTCTGTGGGTTGTATTTCTTTCTTACAAGAAATTACAAAAATTGAAATGAGGCAAAGGGTAAGGAGATGAACCGTACGCATAAAATGATGGTGTTAGAGTCCTCCGCTTATGGCCGTAAAAGGGCACAACTAGCGTTGGGATTGGAGTTTGAATTTCCACTTTAAAGGTAGTAGAATACGAACAAATTAATAAACAGACGAAATAGGATTTGTGATGTAGTTAATATGCTAACGAGAATGTTAAATTGTCTAGTATCGAAATTTTAACATTTGGCAGGAGTTTAACACAAATGACCTGTTTTGAGGTATGTAACCCCTATTCATTGTTGTCAAAACTATAGACACGTTCTACTTTACATATCTGAACTGTATATTGTTCATACCACTTTTTGATTCCATTTGCTTGGGCATTGAGGTGGTCTTTCTGTGCTTTCCAGCGAGCGATATCCTCAAGGGTTTCCCAATAACTTATAGTAATACCTATTTCACTTCGAGCGTGATCGAGTCCGAGATATCCCTTTTGTTCCTTAGCAAGAGATTCCATGAGAGCAGACGCTTCATTATAACCAACCGTATCGGTGGTTTGCTTGCTTGTAAAAATAACAGCGTAATAAGGTGGTTTATGATTCAAGAGGTCTATATTAAGTACCTCATAAAAATAAGCAATTGGTAGAGAGTTGCCTATCTGTCCTGTATAAAAAAAGCCTTACAAACGATCGTTTATAAGGCTTTTGATATTTTATTACTTTCACGTTTGATGGAAGTAAACAATTAGGTTTTAGTTTCCTGTCACTCTCACGTTGTCAATGTGGTAACGTGTAGTTGCAGATGGATCTGCTCCTTCATATAAGAATCCAAGATGTAGATCGCCTGATAAACAAGAAATATTGATCAAGCCTGACGATACAAAATCTCCAAAACCACCACTAGGTCCCGTTGGGATATTAGCATCAATTTGCGTCCATGTAGTTGTTAAAGGATCTCCAGTATAAGCTGTAGTAATGAAAACTTTTAGGATTTTACCGTTATCAAAAGCAGCTTGAATATCAAAAGACAAGGCTTCGTCTGTATTGCTATCTAAAGAGATCGCAGGCGTAACTAACCAAGCATTTAGTGGATCTTCATCTGTATTAAATCCAGATATTCTCAAGTATTGGTTTCCACCAAAATCGTCCAAGATAAAACGAGTAGAACCACCAGAAGTATTTACATTGGTCCATGTACCGTCTAAATCATCTTCATCATTAATATTCTCAAAAGTTTCAATAAAAACAGTGTCAGATCCAGACACAGCATCACCGTCACATTCTAATACCTCAGGATCACAACGATCTTCAGAATCAAAAACAACACCCGCACGGCTGTTTACAGATAGGTTAAATGTATCTCCAAAGAAATTACGTGTCAATACTCCAGAAACACTTCCGCGACCTGCAGGCAGCGGTAATGACTTAAATGTAGCAAAGGTACTTGTGCTCAATATAGTTGAAGCATTGGTATCACAGCTAGTTAAAATACGCTCTCCATCAAATTCATCTGTAGCTTCTCCCGCAAAAGTGATAGTTGCATCAACTACATCTTCCTTACGGAATTGCACATTATTTACTTTAACAAAAGTGTTTTCAAGGCTTTCAGAAAAATCTCCAATAGCGATTTCGTTAGGAACGATGGTCGCAACTTCTACAGACCTTCTTAAAAAGTCTTCTCTTAAGGCAGGTGAAATTTTCTCCAATCCAGTTGACACTCCCAAAGTAAGAACCCCATTGCTATCTCCAATATGAAGACCGGCAAGCTTTACGTATACTTTCCGACCCACCTCATAAGAAGTAAAAAGCGGACTAACATCTACCAATACACGAACTCCTGCACTTCCATTGGCAGCATTGTTTTGCATAATAATTTCTTCAAAGAAGTTTCCATCTTCATCAGAACTAATTACAAATCCAGACACAAAGTTTGTATTATCTGTAAGATCAACAGTGAAGCCATCTCTTAATTCTTCAATGGCTTGGGTATCACCTGTGTCGATACCAAGGTTATCTGCTTCATCATTAAGTTCTTGTAAGTATAAAGACACTAAAGCATCAATAGTAATTACATCTCCTTCTAATTGCGGCTCTTCAACCGTAAGGTCTGGCGCAGTAAAATCATCATCATTTACACAAGCTACAAGGGCTACAACAGCAAAAAGCAGCGTAAATATTTTTGTTATTTTATTTGTATTCATCATCGTATATTTTCTTTTGTTGTTGTATTTTTTAGAAACGTATGTAAGCATTTACATAATATGTAGTACCATTTCCGAAGAAATAGCGAGGTCCAAAGACAGGACCATTTTCTCTTGATTTATCCTCCTTTAAATTACGGTAGTTTGCAGTACGAGATTGTTCAAAACCTCCTGTTTTATATTCCTGATCTAGGACATTATTAATGGTTGCAAAAAATCCGATAAAGTAATCGTCTATCTTCCAAGACTTACCTCCTACAATATTTACGAGCATATAATCGTCAAACTCTTCCTGCTTTATTAAGCCGGCTGCAATCTCTGGATCGTAATCATTAAAAGGCAAGCCGTCAGAGTCTAGTACAAAGTTTCCTGAGCGAGCCAAATTACTAATGTCACTATATGCATTTGAGAAGTAGTTTGTAGTTGCTCCTACCCACCAAAAGTTTGGATCACGGTATTCAAAGCCCACCTGAAAAGCTCGCTCTGGTCCGCCAGCTACATGCACGTTTTTAAGATTTGTTGTTCCATCTCCAAAGCGAAGTTCTTCGCCTGCAAAATCATCACTTGTTAAATACAAGTCTGGATTATTAGTATATACATTCTGTCCAATAGATGCTGCCGCTTTCAACTTAAGTGTTGGCGTTACTTGCGCTTCTAACCCTAACTCCATTCCTAAATTACGACGTTCTATATTGGTCATTACCTCTTGTACAAAGGCATTTCCATCTTCACTACCCAAAGTAGCAAGATCTTCTACAAAGTAAAAACCAATGTCGGTCCCTTTGCTAAAGCCTGTATAATAACCCGTAAGTCTCGCTTTTACAAGTGGAGATCTAAAGATATAACTAGCATCTACAGATTGTATTTGCTCACTTTCTAATCCGCTTACAACATCATTATTCTGACGTGCATTACTGAACGAACTACGAATACCAGGTGCCTGTGTATAGTACCCTCCATTCAAGTCAATAATATGACGTCCAGTTACTTTATAAGTCATTCCTCCTTTTACACCGTAATTTGAGAAATCAAGTTTTTCACTTTGCCCTAAAGAAGCACTTCCTGGATAATTTCCATTTTCATACAAACCGTTACGTTGGTATGTCGTTTGAGAAAGATTGGTCGCCAAGTGAAAATCTACCTTGTTGTATTTGAATACCGCTTGCGCGAAACCTGAAACAACAGTAGCATCTACTTCATAATTGTATTTGTAACGATCTCCTTCTTTTACCACACGGTTAGGATTCTGTAAATCCGACTGTGGTAAACTTCCTTGCGCTCCATCTTGACTTTCACTTACAGAGAAGTTGTCAATATCTAAAAAGCCTTGACCTCCTAAAAGATCTCTCACCTCTGCATAGTTTTCAGAACTCAAACCTCGGTAACTTACATTTCCATTGAAAGTAATGTTTTCAGTAAGCTGCGAACTCAGAATCACATTTGCACTTAGTTGAGAATCTTCAATCACATCATTTTGAAGAATAATTCTTGAAATACCATCTACACTGTTTGTGTTACTCTGGTATAAGTTATTCCAATCTAATTGACCGTCATTTATGAAAAGTTGCTGCGCTTGATATGCGTTTGCAAAATCATTTGCCGTTGGATTTTCGTCTTGTAAGAAGTAACTCGGTAAAGACTGATAGTATTCTGGCGATGGATTTCGTAAACGACCATTGTCAATTCGACTATTCTTAATCGTCCCGAATTGGTATCCGATATTAGAATTTAAACTAGTCTTCTCAGAGATATTCCAGAAGTGGTTTAACATGATGATAGGTTCTTGAATCTCACGAATACGTGAGTTGCGAATCTCTCCATCTTGATTTCCCCAAAAAGGATTGTATTTTCTACCTTTTAATTCAAATACCTCCTGGGTAATTGCTGTACTTCTACCTCTACGGTTTGGCGTATAAAAAGCAGTGAAATTTAAACTATGATCATCAGAAAGTTTCTTTTCAACACTTGCCGAAAAAGAATTGGCATCATATAATGTTCCGCCTTGGTAACCTTCTTCTCCAAAACGTCTAGATCCTAGAACCGTATAAGCCCATCCATTGGCCATTAAACCAGAACTATAACTCGCCATTACTCGGCCGTTATAAGATCGGTTGGCCGCTGCATAGGAAATACGTCCTCCTTGACGTTCCTGAGAAGCACGCATAATTATATTAGTGGTACCTGCTACACCTCCAAAAGAATACTCATTAGGAGAAAGTCCCATAGAGAATTCACGATTTCGTTGTACATCATTGATACCTCCCCAGTTCCCCCACTGTGGACGACCGTTAAATTGTTTATTCATTTCAATACCATTGATCAGTAATTTACCATTGGCATTATCCAACCCACGTGGGCGGAAAAAAGTAGCACTAAAATCAAAGGCCGCTGCATTTAAGAATGCATCACGTCCAGCAGATAGTAAGCCAGAAACATTATACGAAGATGAGTCATCATCATCACCTGAAACTTCGTTGTCTGACAAAGAAATTAGACCAATAGCCTGTTGTTCGGCACTTACATCAACTTCCATGGTAATCTTATCGAGATCTAACATTTGACCTTCTTTTAAGACTACTGGTAGTCTGCGAACTAAATACCCGTTTTTTCTCACCGTTAAAATTTGTTCTCCAAACTTTAAATTCTCAGTGAGCATAAACTCCCCTAGTGCATTAGTCTCTACCCCAAAGTTTGTGCCCTCTATAGACACCTGAACCTGCGGTAGGGTTTCTGTAGTAATCGCGTCGATCACCGTTCCTTTCACACCACTTTGAGCGAGTACTGGGAATACTGCAAGTAAGAGCAAAAGTTTAAACATCGTGTACTTCATAAAATATTTAGGTTTTACATATGACTCCTTTTCTATAGAAATCATTAACGTTTGCGGGGTCAAAAGTACTACATTTCATTGGAATCATTACCTTTGGCACATCTTATGATTAAGAGTTTACGTAAAATAATATACTCCCATTTATGAATATTCGATTATCCCTGTTGAGCGCCCTTTTTTTGGTTTCCGCTTTCGCGAAAGCGCAAGACAAAAAAAACTACCGCGTGCAAACAATTGCCTTTTATAATGTTGAAAACCTGTTTGATACAGAAAATGATCCCATCACTTTTGATGACGACAGAACACCTGACGGAAAAGATCATTGGACAGAGGAAATCTATGCAGATAAAGTGGAAAAAATGGCCAAGGTCATTTCGGAAATTGGCGCCGATGTTGCCCAAAATTCCCCAGCTTTAATTGGTCTCGCTGAAATAGAAAATCGAAAAACAGTGGAGGCCTTGGCAAATGATAAAGCACTACTGAGTAAAGATTACGGCATCGCACATTTTGACTCTCCAGACCGTCGTGGAATTGACGTGGCTCTGATGTATCAAAAGGCCCTTTTTAAGCCAACAAATATATCCAAGCATGAATTGCTTATCTACGACATCAATGATCCCGAGAAACGCGTTTTTACAAGAGATCAATTATTGGTTTCGGGTTACTTAGATGGGGATTTAATTCATGTTATCGTGAATCACTGGCCTTCGCGTAGTGGCGGAGAAGCAAGAAGTCGTAAAAAACGGATGCAAGCCGCAGCTTTGAACAAGAAAATAATGGATAGTCTTCAGAGCAACGATCCCTATGCCAAGATCATTACAATGGGAGATTTTAATGATGACCCTACAAGTCCAAGTGTAAAGAAAGTTCTCAACGCTAATGGAAATAAAGACAAGGTGAAAGATTTTGGCCTTTACAACCCGATGGAGCCTATGTTTAAAAAGGGAATAGGAACACTTGCCTATAGAGATGGATGGAATCTATTTGATCAAATCATCCTTACCGAACCCCTTTTACGTGACGATTATAGCACTTACAGATACTACAAGGCGGGTATCTATAACAAAAATTACCTGAGCAACCCTAGAGGTCGCTATAAAGGATATCCCTACCGCAGCTTTGCAAATGGAGGATATACAGGGGGATATAGTGATCACTTCCCTGTTTATATATTTTTGATTAAGGAAGTGTCTGACATTCCAAAAGGATAAGTTTTATTTTTAGAACATAAAAAAAGGAGCGCCATGTTGCGCTCCTTTTTTTATGCCATTTGTGAAATCCTAAAACCACTCTCCCCATGGAATAATAGCCAGTACAGCCAATAATCCTAAGGTATAGAATATCGCTAGTTTTTTAAATTTTGGTGTAGATAAACGTTGTTTCTTATGCTTTGAATATCCTATGGTAATTAATACCACTGCGATGATCATCAAGAGTGGATGTTCTATAGCCGCAGAGCGAATTGCACTATCGCTCATCAAGTTTTCTTCTCCTAAGGCTCCCATCCCCCTTGGAGATGCAAACCAAAGCACTAGGCCAATAAGCAATTGTAAGTGCATTGTAATAAGCGTAAATAAAGCAAGACGCATGTCCTTAGCCCCATATTCCTTTTTAGAAAAGAAACCCATTAATGAGTTTAAGGTAGTAATGACCAATACGGCTAGCACTAAATATGCCCAATAAGAATGTAAGAATTGTACAGTTTGATACATAAGATGAAATGTTATTGTTAATCTTCAGTAAATATAATCCTTTTAGATACAAAAAACGCCGCTCAAAAGAGCGGCGTTTTGCTTGTACGCTTTCCTAACCCTAAGGCAGGAAAGTGAAATAAGTATAATTGACTTAGTTAAAGATATAACGTAAACCAACTTGCATTTGCCATCTAGCAGACTGTAATCCTTGATCATCAATCTGTTCAACATCTAAAGCAATTGGGTTTCCAGCAGTGTCATACTCCAATAAGCTTTCAACAAAGCTAAATACTGGATTATTACCTGATGTAGATACCGTTTGTAACGGACTTACATTACCACTGATGAATTTACGTACTCCCCAATCCTTGTTAACCAAGTTTGTGAAGTTGAAAATATCAAAAGAAAGTTGAAGTGTATTCTTCTTTTCTCCAGTCTTGATGTAAAAATCTTGTAAGAACTTTAAATCAACAATGTGATTCCATGGTCCACGTGATCCATTACGCTCTGCGTATTGACCTCTACGTGTACTTAAGTAATCGTCATTCTCAATGTAGTAGTTTAATAACTCCCATTGTCTTACTTGCTCAGTAGCATCTCCAGAGAAAGCAATCTCTCCTGAATTTGCAGGTACATACATAAGAGCGTTATCACGTGAATCATCATTTAAGATATCACGTCCTTCTCTATAAGTATAACTGTAAGGGCTACTCTGTGCTCCATCATAGAAAAGACCAACTGTAGTTTTTCCTCCAAAATCTCCACCGTACTCAAATTCATAAGATACATTACCGTTGATACGGCTACCTAATGCAAAGTCAGAACGAGATAATGGAATGTTTGAATTCTTTCCATTAACAGATTGAATATTTCTCCATTGAGAACTGTTTTGAGAAGATGTTCCGTCAAATACTTTTTCAGACTCTCCATATGTATATGAAACCTGCCCTTGGAAACCATTTGTTAACGGTTTTCTCAGAGTAAGTGTTCCATTGTAAGAATATCCTTTACTAGTATTAGAAGCAAGAATAATACGACCATAAGTATCATCAATCTCATCACGACGATCATAAACCGGACGGTTATCAGCACCATTTAAAGTTCCAACAGGGCCTTTTAAGTTTAAGTTCTCGTAATAGATATCTTGAAGTACATCTGTGTATAAAAGATCCACAGTTGCGATCAATCCCCATACTGGTAATTTCTGATCAACAGATACTGTATACTTAGCAACCTGTGGTAATTTGAAGTTCTTTGCAAACAAATCAATGTTTCCACCTGTTCCTCCAGTTCCCGGAGCTGGATCTTCAAACTGATTGTTTACGTCTGCTTCGAAAGCTTGACCAAACTCAAAGTTGAATCCTCCTGTTACACCGTTGTTGTTGTAAGTTCCACCAGGCCATACTAAAGGTAGTCTAGAAGTAAATACTCCTAACCCTCCACGTACTTGTGTAGTGTTGTTATCAAAAACATCCCAGTTAAAACCAACTCTTGGTGCAAAGTGTGCACTTGCATTAATTCCTTGTCCAACTCTAGCACGTTGAAGGTCTTTTCCTTCAGCTTCTAAAAGTGCGACAGTACGTGTGTTGAAATCAGTATTAACTGCTCCATCTTCCCAATAAGGAACATCTACACGAATACCTCCTGTTAACTTGAAGTTTTCAGTAACTTGGATTTCATCTTGAATATAGAAACCAGCTTGGAATGTTTTGAAATCTGCAGATCCAGCAGAAGCATCTCCTACAGCACCATCTCCTACAAGAGAATAACCGTGTTGGTAAACGTCAGCATTTTGACCTGTTAAGAATTGGTTCAAACCTGAAGAGATTAAATCTCCATCATCATTAAACTGATCTTCGAAAGTATAATCTCCGTAGTTGAAAGCAAAAAATAAGTTCTTTGCAGAAGCCCACTCTAAGTTTGTTCCTAAAGTCACAGTATGACGTCCAGCGAAAATTTCGAAGTTGTTGTTAATTGTAAAGATATCCTGCTCTAAAAGGTTTGCAGTTGAAAATGGCTCAGCTCCAAAAGAGATTGTACCACCACCATCTTGAATATCTACAGTAGGGAATGGGTTTCCAGAAGGATCACGATCATCACTTACCTTTGTATAACCAATCTTAAGGTTGTTTGCATAATTGTTACCAAAGGTAGAGTTTAATTCAAAAGCCGTAGAATATGTATTCGTTACGAAATATTCAGAACCATTGATAAAACCAATTCCTCTATTTCCAGAGTTACGCGCTTCAAGATTTTCAGCTTCTACGATACCCTGACGGATAGACATTTTGTGATTTTCGTTAATATTCCAATCTAAACGAAGGTTTATCTTATCACTATCTAAAGTTCTTGTGTTTGCGTCATAAATTCCAGGATTGTACCCGTATTCAGACTGTAAGAAACTTGATAAAGCCATAATGTCGGCTTCAGAAGAGTTTCCTTGGTAGTTAGAAAAGTTAAATGGTTGTGGAGTTTCATCTTCTTGACGCTCATAGTTAGCAAAGAAGAATAATTTGTCCTTAATGATTGGACCACCAATACGTACACCATATGTAAGTGCAGAAAACTCATCTAATTTCTCACGAGTTTCATCATTGTCTTCATCTACTAAGTCTACTGGAGTTTTTCCAGCCATACTTTCGTTTCTGTAGAACCCGTATGCAGAACCTTCCCAGCTGTTAGAACCTGAACGCGTTACTGCGTTAATAGATCCTCCAGAAAAACCTGACTGACGTACGTCAAAAGGTGCGATGTTAATTTGAAAAGACTCAACAGCATCAACAGACAAAGGATTTACTCCTGTTTGTCCTCCGTTTGTTCCTGAACCTGCAAGACCAAATACATCGTTGTTTACTGCTCCATCAATATAAACAGCGTTGTATCTGTTATTTTGACCAGCAAGTGAGATAGAAAATCCATCGTTCCCTTCAGTAAGTTGAGCTTGTGGAGTTACACGAGCAAAATCTGCTAATGAACGAGAAACAGATGGAAGGTTAGCAATTTCACGTTCTGAGATCGTAGTCTCAGCTCCCGTCTTATTACTGTTAAACACTCCGTTATTCTGTGCCGTAATTACAATTTCATCTAACGCATTTTGAGACTCAGAAAGTGTTGCACTTATTCTTTTTGTCTCTCCTAAAGTTAGATTAATACCATTGCTAATAAAATCTTCAAAACCTACATATGAAATAGATAGGTTATAAGGCCCCCCAGATTTCATGTTAGTAATACGGTAAAAACCGTCAAAATCAGTAATCGCTCCGTAGACCGATCCTGTTGGTACGTGAACAGCAATTACGTTTGCTCCAGGAAGTGGAGTTTCAGTGTTGTCCAACACACGTCCGTTAATCGAACTTGTTGTCACCCCTTGTGCAAATGACATCGCTGTCATAAGAAAGAGGGCAATAAATGATAAAAATGTAATTTTCTTCATAATTATATTGATTGAATTTAAGCTATTGCAAAATTAATCAATATCGAAGAATGTGAACTTTATGTTAAGGTTAATTAATCAACAGATATTGCACTTTTATCTGAATAGCAGCACAACTATTAATAAATTGTCAATTAAATACTATTTCCCCTATAATTATGACGATTCTGCCATCAAATATTTACTTTTTGTAATAATTCAATAATGCGTTTGTAGATGAATCATGCGAGTGAGAAGCACTACCAGCAATGTCTTCAGAGATTTTAGAGGCCAATTGCTTCCCTAGCTCTACCCCCCATTGATCATAACTGTAGATATTCCAAATAATTCCTTGTACAAAAATCTTATGCTCATACATTGCCACCAAAGCACCCAAAGAGCGCGGAGTGATTTTGTTAATAAGTATGGTTGTGGTTGGTTTATTACCTTCAAAAACCTTGTAAGGCAACAAAGAGGCAATTTTCTCCTCAGAAAGGTCTGTTTTTGACAATTCCTCCAGCACTTCCTCCCTAGTTTTTCCATGCATCAAAGCCTCCGTTTGAGCAAAGAAATTAGCCATCAATGTATCGTGATGATCCTTTTTTCCATGAAGTGATTCTTTAAAACCAATAAAATCTGCTGGAATTAATTTTGTCCCTTGATGAATCAATTGAAAAAACGCATGTTGTGAATTTGTCCCTGGCTCCCCCCAAATGATATTTCCCGTCTCATAGTTTACAGGCTCTCCATTCCTATCAACGCTCTTTCCATTACTCTCCATTATCGCCTGCTGCAAATAAGCTGGTAATCTATGCAAGTATTGAGAATACGGAATCACTGCTTCACTCTCTGCTTCAAAAAAGTTATTATACCACACACTTAACAAAGCGGTCATTACAGGAATATTTTCGCCGAAAGGCTGCTCCTTAAAATGAACATCCATTTCATGCGCCCCCTCTAGCAATGCTTCAAAATGATCGTAACCCACAGCCAACGCAATGGAAAGTCCAACCGCACTCCATAAAGAGAATCTCCCACCAACCCAATTCCACATTGGGAAAATATTTTCTGAAGCTATTCCAAATTCTTTAATCGCTGCTAAATTTGTAGACACAGCTACAAAATGCTGAGCGACTGCCTCTTCTCCAAGTTGCTCTACAAACCACTGACGCACCGTCTTTGCATTACTCAATGTTTCTTGAGTCGTAAATGTTTTTGAAGCAATCACAAAAAGTGTTGTTTCTGGGTCCAAATCTCGAATTACCTCTGAGACATGATCGCCATCTACATTGGAAATAAAATGTACATTCAAGTGATTCTTATAGTATTCCAAAGCTTCAACCACCATAACTGGCCCTAAATCTGAACCTCCAATACCAATATTAACTATATCTGTGATTTCTTTTCCTGTTGCCCCTTTATGCGAACCAGAAATTATAGTTTCTGTAAATGATTTTATGGATGCCTTAACTTGATCTACTTCCGCTTTCGCGAAAGCGCTCTCATTAGTATCTCGTAAGGCCGTATGCATGACCGCTCTCCCTTCCGTAGCATTAATCGCCTCACCTCCAAAATAACTGCCAATGGCATCAGATAACCCAACTTCTTCTGCCAGCTGAAGGAGCAAGGATTTGGTCTCCCCAGTGATACGGTTTTTACTGTAATCTACATAGAAATCCTCCCATTGAATGGTGAATTCGGCAGCGCGATTAGCATCTTTAAATAGCTCTTTAAGGTGTACATTTTTAACCGTATCAAAATGCGATTGAAGCTGTTTCCAAGCTCTTGTTTGCGTTGGATTTATGTTTTTCATGACCTCGTCTTAAGTGATGCTTATTATAATTCTTCTGGAGTAGTAATTGAACCTTCCATCTCTAATTCTGAAACAAAAGGAATCGCATCCAACTGTGCACGTAAGGGTGCTTTGATAGATTCAAAAACAGCTAGTAAATTTTCAGCGAGTGGCTCAGAGGCCGGAAGATCTTCCTTGAACGGATCTACTTGTTTCCCATTCTTCCAAAAACGGTAACATACATGAGGGCCGCCAGTATTTCCTGTCATCCCAATAGTTCCAATTACTTCTCCCTGTCGCACAAACTCTCCCACTTTCGCAATACGCTTTTGCATATGTAAGTACTGAGTTTCATAGGTTCCGTTATGTCTAATTTTTACATAATTCCCGTTCCCTCCTCTACGCTCCGATTTTATCACAGTACCATCAGCAGTGGCGAGTATTGGAGTCCCAATAGCCCCTGCATAATCTGTACCCTTATGAGGACGCAGTCGATATCCGTAATATTTTATACGCCTTTTTAAATTATATCGTGAAGAAATACGATTGAACTGCAAAGGACCTTTTAAGAAAGCTCGACGTAAATTGTCGCCTTTTTCATCAAAATAATCAACTCCTCCAGGCAATGAATCACTCTTAAATCGAAACGCATAAATCTCTCTTCCCTTATGCTCAAAAAGACAGGCTTTTATTTTTCCCAGACCCGCTGGAATAGAATCATTGACAAATCGCTCTTCGTAGATAACCTTGAAACGATCCCCAGCATCCAACTTATAAAAGTCAATGGTCCAGGCATAAATGTCGGCCATTTTATAGGCTAAGTTTACACTTACTCCTAAGTCGTCGAAGGTAGAAGATAAGTTACTATTAATAGTCCCTGAAATTTCCCTTTCATAAATGGTAACCGGTCTTTTTTTTGCTGCGGCAGTAATAGAGTCTTGAAAATCTACAACTACATAGTCTTCCCTATTTCTTTCATAAATAAATACCTGAGCCGCCGCCGTCGTATCTTTTGTTTTTAGTAAAACAAATGGCTTGCCAACTTGGATACGTCTAGTATCAAAAATATCTTTTACAGAGTCACTTATTTCTTGAATGGTTGCATAATCGACTTTCGCATCAAAGAGTATCTTGCCAAAACTGTCACCAGCCCGCACAGTGTCACGTTGAACATCATATTCATCAAGTATATAACCATACTCCTTGACCATTTCTGGAGGAGCTTCATAAATTTCTTGACTAGTTTGTGTAACGGTACTCTTTTCTCCACAGCTAAAGAGGAAAAAACAAAGTACTGCAATCGAAATGAGGGGTTTTATGTTCACAAAAATTAGTTATCTATTATACATTGTGCCCCCAGGTTGCCAATTCTTCAGCTGTCCATACGTCTGGAAAGAAAATTCGTCTTTGGTATTTAGGGTGCATATATTTAGTCCATTCACTACCTCCTGTTGCCTCAGCGGGCACCTCACCATTATTTAAATAATGATTGGCGGTATTATAATGTGCCATTACCCAAGTAACATTAACCGTATAATCATAATGTCGCATGGCGGCCTTCAATTGAGGGTCCTCCTGCACATCTTTAGGTAATTTCTTATAGGTGGCGTACAAATTTATAGTATTATATTCTTTTGTGAAGGCTATAAACTCGTTTTTATATTTCTCTTCAAAAGCAAATAATAAATAGGATTTTTTTCCTGTGTTATAATCTTTCCCAGCTGCTTGCCAGTATAAATGCTCCAAGGCGTGCTCATAAGGAGTGTTCCTGTCTATGCTTTCGCGAAAGCGCGCATCTATTAAATTAATAAGATCTGTACTTGCAAACTCAATCTTGCGATATTGGGCACTTTGAAAACCGCTCGCTGGCGTGAGTGTCTTACGAAATTTCATATATTGATCTAAGTCCATCCCGTCTTTCATAATCTCGAAAGAACTGGTGAGCATATCAAAGTATCGACTTATTCTGGAGAGGCGCGAACTAAAAAATTCAGCGGTTAATGCTTTGTGGTGACTAACTTGCTCTATTTCCCACAACACCATTTTGAACAAAAGTTCATTCACTTGATGATACATGATAAACACATTTTCATCAGGAAAATTTGTTCTAGGCACTTGCAAACTTAGCAACGCATCAGTATGAATATAATCCCAATAAGTAATGGGTTTACTTTGTAATAATCCTTCTAAATGGTCGTCAAGGTCTTGATCAATTTTTTCATATTTATCATCAAGTGCATCGATGATTTTTTGAATATCTGGTTCTATTTTTTTCATCTCCCTGCTGCAACTAGGATCACCTAGTAAGTAATTAATTAGTATTCAAAATCAATCTAGTCGACCAAAATTTTAAAAGAATGTTTTAAGCCTTTAAACGCGTCAAGGTCTACTTTTATTGAACCTACAGCAAGACTCGCCTTAATTCTTATAGGGGCCTTATTCTCATCATCACTTACCCATACTGTTAAGCTCTCTTGTTCTTTAAAAACACGCCCAGATTCTACCATAGGCCGAAATTTAAGACATTGTATTTTTCCAAATTTTGTTCGGATGATCTCCTTCCCCAAATATCGTAATTTAAATGGATAATTTTCACTATCAAAAAACATTGTCAATTTGGCCTCATCACCTTTCTTCAACTGCTTCGAATCTATCGTATTTCTTAGGTAATAAAATGCCGAAACCATATCCTGAACACCTATATCGGTGCTAACGGTTTTTCTTTTATCATGTTTTCTATTATGAATATAAGCCTTCCGATTTTCCTGATCAAAATCGATAACCTTGTCCTTTGTATGTCCACCCTCATTTATCTTCCGCACGAACTTATAAGGCAGGTTCGAGTTTTTGTCTATATAACTTTCGTAATAATCTTCTACCTTAAAGAAAAATCGAGAAATGCCAGTTGTTTCTCCAAAGCCCTTCACATGGTATACCGACTTATCCTTATAGATACTATTTTCTACCTTTAAAGTAGCATAACCAGCCGTAACCAATCCATAATGAACTCGGAATTTAAACCATTCACCTTCTTGATAGGCGGGTGCTACTTCTTGAGCATCTGCCGTAAATTGTCCTCCAAAGAATATTGGAAATAACAGCACTATCCACTTGAGATGAGATGAGTATTTTAAGGTTGATTTTCTGGTCGTCATTGGGGTGTTGTTTTTGATTGTTAACCAATCAATTACAATAGTTATTCCAAAAATAGGTATACTAAAAAACTTCGTCCTTTAAAGGACGAAGTTTTTACATTTTTATTGTGTTAAGAAGCTTATAAAGTTCCTCTATTTGCTTGTTCACGTTCAATTGACTCAAAAAGAGCCTTAAAGTTCCCAGCACCAAAACCTTTAGCACCCATTCGTTGAATAATTTCAAAAAATAAGGTTGGTCTATCTTGCAAAGGCTTGGTAAAGATTTGAAGTAAATACCCATCTTCATCAGCATCAACCAAAATAGAAAGTTCTTGTAAACGCTCAATATCTTCTTTCATAACCTTCATATGATCCCCCAAGCGTTGAGGAATCTCATCATAATAGGTTTGCGGTGGTGGTGGTAAAAACTCAATTCCATTGGCTCTTAATTGAGCAACGGTTTTGATAATATCATCGGTCGCCATCGCAACATGCTGTACTCCCGCTCCTTCGTAAAAATCGAGGTACTCTTCTATCTGAGATCGCTTGGCGGCTTTTGCTGGTTCGTTAATTGGAAATTTAATTCTACCATTCCCATTACTCATCACCTTACTCATAAGTGCCGAGTATTCTGTATGAATTTGCTTGTCGTCAAAGGATAAGAAATTAACAAAGCCCATCACCTCTTCATACCATTTTACCCAAGTATTCATCTGCCCCCAACCTACATTTCCTACCATGTGATCTATGTATTTAAGACCCGATGTTGGCGGATTGTAATCAGATTCCCATGCTCGATATCCCGGCATAAAAGTCCCTTTGTAGTTTTTACGCTCTACAAACATATGAACGGTTTCACCATAGGTGTAAATACCCGCGCGAATTACTTCTCCGTGTTCATCGGTATCTACCGTTGGCTCCATAAATACCTTTGCCCCACGTTTTGTTGTTTCCTCAAACGATTTTCTAGCATCTTCTACCCATAAAGCAACAACTTTTACACCGTCTCCATGCTTTACGATATGTTCGTTTATTTTTGAAGAACTATTTAATGGTGAAGTAAGCACGAGTCTAATTTTATCCTGCTTAACAACATAGCTCACTGTATCTCTCGACCCTGTTTCTAGTCCTTTATAAGCATAAGACTGAAATCCAAATGCTGTTTTGTAAAAATGTGCAGCCTGTTTGGCGTTTCCCACATATAGCTCTACATAATCTGTCCCCATTAAAGGCAGAAAATCTTGTGCTCCCTCAAATATTTTTTCGAGTCCGTAGTTGACGGATTTTATTTCTTTACTCATATCCTTAATTTTCTATAGTGTCATTAACTTCAATATAATTTGTAAATAGGGTGTCTTTTTCATACTCCCATACATTTTCTTCGTCCTTAAATAAAGTATCCTTATCCCAGCTACTTTCTTCCCAAGCGTCATCACTCCATGAGTTGTTTCTATCATCTATATCTTGTAAACCACCAAAGACAGCAGCAGATAATATGGACCCATAAATTAAAAGGGCTATCCCAAAAAACAAAAACAGGATTCCATTAAATACAACAGCAATTATGTTTATCACCTTAGCGGTAACCATATTGCTTCTGCTCACCGCAGAGAAGCCATCAGGGTTTGCATCGTATTCTTTTATACTTCTGTTGGCCATTATCAAACCAATAATTCCCAATATTAAGGGAACAATAGCGATAATTCCATAACAGCAACATCCAGCGATACCTATTACTAATGCAACGATCCCTAAAATGAGCGAACTAGGATCTGCGGGTAATGTATTATTATTCATAAAAGTAAGCTCTTCAAAGAGTAAGTTGGCTAAATCTCTTTAGCTCAAAATTCGTTTAACTTCTTAATGATCCAGCCATGAAGTATGGTAGGTTTCATCTGCTATTTCCATAGCGTCTTCACACACCTTCAACGGTTTAAAGGTGTCTACCATTACTGCTAACTCTTCTGTTTCTGTCTTTCCAATACTGCGTTCTGCGGCTCCTGGGTGGGGTCCATGTGGGATCCCAGCTGGATGTAAAGAAATATGGCCTTGATCAATATCATTCCGGCTCATAAAATCTCCATCTACATAATACAACACCTCATCAGAATCAATATTACTATGATTGTAGGGTGCTGGTATACTTAAAGGATGATAGTCATACTTTCTAGGTACAAAACTACAGATAACAAAGGCATCTGTTTCAAAAGTTTGATGTACTGGTGGTGGCTGATGAATTCTTCCAGTTATAGGTTCAAAATCATGAATACTAAAGGCATATGGATAATTATATCCATCATAACCTACTACATCAAAAGGGTGTGAAGCATATACCATTTCAAAAATGTCATCTTGTTTTTTAATTTTTATGAGAAACTCTCCCTTTTCATCATTGGTTTCCAACTCATACGGCTGTCGTAAATCACGTTCACAAAACGGCGAATGTTCTAGTAATTGTCCAAACCAATTTCGATATCGTTTAGGGGTATAAATAGGACGTCGCGATTCGACGATAAACAGTCGATTATCAGAAGTATCAAAATCCATCTTATAAATTATTCCTCGTGGAATCAAAAGGTAATCCCCATATTTAAAATCAAGATTTCCGAGATGTGTTCTCAGTTTCCCTGACCCCTTATGAACAAAAATAAGCTCATCGGCATCGGTATTTTTGTAGAAATAATCTTGAGTTCGTTCTTGTGGTGCCGCGAGAAGAATTGTACAATCACTATTAGTTAGCATTGGTTTTCTGCTTTCTAAGAAATCTTTTTCTGGGGCAACTTGAAAACCACGAAAACGATACGATTTCATGCTATTCTCTAAAGCCACCTTCGGCTTGACAGAATATTGAGCTCTTATTTCCTTCACTTGTGTAGGACGATGAACATGATAACTATTAGTGCTCATCCCATCAAAACCTATGGTTCCAAATAGTTGTTCGCTATATAATTCCCCGTCAGGTTTACGAAATTGGGTATGTCTTTTAGGAGGGATTTCTCCTAACTTATGGTAAAATGGCATGTGTAAATATTTAGATTGCTTTAAAGTTACTCAATTAATAACAATCAATATCACTCTGGGTTTCTCTTTATAAGGAACTTGAGTAGAATAGGTAAGGATGTCCAGCATTTATTTGACATGACCGTAAATATAGACATTTTTAGCAGCTTCAGTCGTTAGCAACAAAAACAGTTCCTTTAATACCACCCCAACAATAGTTTTCCTCGAAAATAAGCCGATTACATTACTAATTAAAACAATTTATATACTTTAGGCTACCAATATAAAACGAAAGCTGTGAAAATTGTAAAAGACGAACTGATCATAGATGGCATTGACAAAATCATCCTGCGTACCTTAATGGAAGACGCCCGAAAACCCATTCTTGAGATTGCTAGAAAAGTTGGTATTTCCGGAGCCGCCATCCATCAACGTTTACGAAAATTGGAAAAATCTGGATTAATTGCTGGCTCCAAGTTCATTATTGACCCCAAAGTCCTAGGCTATCGCACAATGGCATTTATAGGTGTATATCTCGACCGTGCGGCTAATAATCCAAGAGCAGTGAGACAGTTGAAAGATATTCCCGAGGTTATCGAATGCCACTACACTACAGGAAACTGGTCAATCTTAATTAAAATACTGTGCAAAAACAATGAGGACCTAATGCATCTTTTAAACAAAAAAATACAAGCCATTGATGGTGTTTCACGTACAGAGACTTTTATCTCCTTAGATCAACAAATTGATAGACAGTTAAAAATTTAGGGGTAACTACAGACATTAGAACTAATAGTTAATCTATGCCATTGTATAGAGTTATAGCATACTGTAAAATACAAGCGCTAGTATTATGAAACATAATACTAGCGCAGTAAAAAATATTGTACTCTTGATAAAAGCTATGTTCTACCAGAACTCACTTTTAAATCCACCATCAACTGGCCAATCTCCTGTGATGATATCGATCAAATCAATAACAGCCCAAACAAAAAGCCCGCCTAAGGTTACAATAAATAAAATATTCCATCCTATTGGACTTCCTAAATACCATCGGTGAGCAGCAAACCCTCCAAGGAACAACCACAATAACAAGGCAACGCCTTGGCTTTTTTGTGTTGCCGCAGCAGGAGAAGTCAATGCACTCTCTACTTCAGTCTCTAGAGACACTGTTTCAACGTTGGTTACGGCCGTTGCCGTTCTAGTCACAGGAAAACCTGCAAGCATTGTATTTACACTGAATAACATCAATGCAAATGAAAAGATAATTTTTAATTTCATATTCAGTATTAGTTTAAATTAGACACTACCTAAGATATATATTTTTATGAAATACCTGCTCACAATTGGTTGCTTATTTTTAATTCAATTTGCTTTCGCTCAGTCTCCTAGCTTTGAGGAGACACCCTTCAATTATTTGGGGGTGATCAAACTCAACGATACAGCCTTTATCTCCTACAAATTAGCCTTTGAAGTAAAAGATAATATTATTGAAGGATACTCCATTACCGATGCTGGGGGGCCTCATGAAACAAAATCAAATATAAAAGGAGTCTATGATGCTAATGAAAAGGAATTAGTATTTAATGAGTACGACATTGTCTACACCAAATCTCCGATCACCGAACTCGATTTCTGCCTCGTTAATTTCAAAGGCAAAATGCGAAACTTGGAAAAGAATAAACCTTTTAGCGGTGATTTTAGCGGACTATATCCTGACGGGAAAGCTTGTTTGGATGGGCAAATAATTATGTCTCCACTCGCACAAGTAGAAAAACGAGCCAAGAAAGCCGACAAGTTGATCCAAAAGTCAAAGCGTTTTTCAAAGAAGATAAAAGATAATGTAAGTGCTACTACTGCACTAGACACCTTAAGCATGAGTGTCGTGAAAACTGGCGAAAATCTCAACGTTTTTACAAAGACTAAAAACGTAATCCTTTCAATTTATGATGCAGGTAAGGTTGATGATGACCGTATCAATTTATTTATTGACGGCAAACTTATTCTCTCTAACTATGCGATTGAAAAAGATAGAAAAGAGATTCCAATTACCCTAACCAAAGAGTTTACAGTCATTAAAGTAGAAGCGCTAAACGAAGGCACCTCTGCGCCTAATACGGTAAAGGTAGAAATCAATGACGGACAACGTTTGATTTCAACTCGAACCAGTTTAAAGAGTAATGAAAATGCTGCGTTGACATTGGTCAATCAATAAGATTTTCTAGAAAAGCTCGAATCCTGAATTCACAAAAAAAAGCCCGAACTATATGTTCGGGCTTTACTATTTTTACACCTATCATACCAAGAAGGCATAAGAGGGCATACAGTAGTTCGTTTGTGCGACTTGCACTTAGTATCTGTAGTACTCAGGCTTGAACGGCCCTTCAACCGCAACTCCAATGTACTCTGCTTGATCTGGACGTAAAGTCTCTAACTCTACACCTAAACGAGCCAAGTGTAATGCTGCAACTTTTTCATCTAAATGCTTAGGAAGCATATATACATCATTCTTGTAGTTTGCGCTGTTCTTCCACAATTCAATCTGTGCAAGGGTCTGGTTTGTAAATGAGTTACTCATTACAAAACTTGGGTGACCTGTAGCACAACCAAGATTTACTAAACGTCCTTCAGCCAAAACAATAATGTCTTTTCCGTCAATCGTATATTTATCAACCTGAGGTTTGATTTCGTCTTTAGTTGCTCCATGAGTATCGTTCAACCAAGACATGTCAATTTCATTGTCAAAGTGTCCAATATTACATACGATCACCTTGTCTTTCATTGCCTCAAAGTGTCTCGCTTGAATAATATCTTTATTACCAGTAGTTGTAATTACAATATCAGCATTTCCAATTACATTCTCAAGACGTTTTACTTCAAAACCGTCCATTGCAGCTTGTAAAGCACAAATTGGATCAATCTCAGTTACTGTAATAATAGATCCAGCACCCTTAAAAGAAGCGGCTGTTCCTTTTCCTACATCACCATATCCACATACAACAACACGCTTTCCAGCAAGCATTGTATCTGTAGCTCGACGAATTGCATCTACTGCACTTTCACGACATCCGTATTTGTTATCAAACTTCGACTTGGTTACAGAATCGTTTACGTTGATAGCTGGCATTGGTAGTGTTCCATTTTTTACACGCTCATACAAACGGTGTACACCAGTCGTTGTTTCTTCAGAAAGACCTTTAATGTCTCCCACTAATTCTGGGTAACGATCAAGAACCATATTGGTCAAATCCCCACCATCGTCCAAAATCATATTTAATGGCTTACGATCTTCCCCAAAAAATAAAGTTTGCTCGATACACCAGTCAAATTCTTCTTCATTCATTCCTTTCCATGCATACACAGGAATACCAGCATCCGCAATTGCAGCAGCGGCTTGATCTTGTGTTGAAAAGATATTACATGAACTCCAAGTGACATCAGCACCTAAAGCCTTTAAAGTTTCTATTAATACCGCTGTTTGGATTGTCATATGTAGACATCCTGCGATACGGGCACCCTTAAGAGGCTGCTCATTTTTGTATTCTTCACGCAAAGACATAAGTCCTGGCATTTCTGCTTCAGCAAGTTCAATCTCTTTACGACCCCAAGCTGCTAGGGAAATATCTTTTACTTTGTATGGTACGTACGGTACAGTTTTCGTGCTCATTTTACTATCTTTATGATCATTTATAAGAAGTCGCAAAATTACATAATAACTTGCAATTAACAACGCCCTCACGTGCCTCTTTACAAAACAATAACAGTCTCAGCCTCAACTATCGTCTACATATGGAAGATCGAAGAGCCGTTTGATACGCTTTCGCGAAATATTTCCCTTACAGATCACTGCCAAAATCGTGTAGATGGCATGAAATCTGAACTTCATAAACGCGGTTTTATGAGCGTGAGACACCTACTCGCAGAAGCAGGTTATACCGATCACGACTTATTCTATGACGATTTAGGGAAACCCCATTTAAGAGATGATAAACACATCTCGATAACTCATAGCTATACATTTTCGGCTATTATCGTAAGTGATCAGCCAGTTGGGATTGATATCGAAATGCAGCGTGAAAAAATCCTGCGTATCGCCCATAAGTTTACCACTTTTGAGGACTATAAAACCCTTGCAAACGATGACGCTGTTATCAGAAAACTAACTATCGTCTGGGGTGCCAAAGAATCCCTTTACAAGTTATTTGCCCAAGAAGGACTGAGTTTTTTAAATCATATTTATATCGAAGATTTCTTGTTTGACTCTGCCAAAACCACAGGCACAATAACCTTTAACGGACCTTCTTCTGAATACCAACTTGACTTTCTAGAATTTGAAGGCTTTACCTGCGTGTATGCGCTTCCTTCAGAGCAATAGGCATTAGGCAAAAAACAAATTCCAAATTCCAAATTTCAAGGCATTTTTCGTTCAAAAATCTACATTCGTTAATCTCACATCAAAATCAAACCACCTTTTCTCAATGCTCAGGCAATAGGCCAAAAAAGTATATTTGCGCTCTATATAATAATAAATGTACCTTCCCCTC
>TARA_R110002051_G_scaffold303610_1_pt1 | contig 48456 bp, 35 predicted proteins | sample TARA_R110002051 | Tara Oceans TARA_R110002051 (sample SAMEA4397023) | marine metagenome | biome: Polar Biome; feature: [MES] marine water layer (ENVO:01000295) within the mesopelagic zone...; material: water (ENVO:00002006), including particulate matter (ENVO:01000060) such... | reverse complement strand
TTTTTCGATGTCTTCAGAAATAAAAAAAATAGCAGTACTGACTTCAGGTGGTGATTCTCCCGGCATGAATGCAGCCATAAGATCAGTTGTTCGTACTTGTGCCTACATGAAAGTAGAATGTATAGCAATCTACAGAGGGTATCAAGGTATGATAGAAGGGGATTTTAAAGTAATGGACGCTCGTAGTGTCAATAACATTATTAATAAAGGTGGTACTATTCTTAAGTCTGCCCGTTGTGATGATTTTAGAACGCCAGAGGGCAGAAAAAAAGCACACGATGAACTTATTAAAGCGGGTATTGATGCTTTTGTTGTTATTGGCGGTGATGGTAGTTTTACAGGGGCCATGATTTTTAACAAGGAATATGATTTTCCTGTAATTGGTATACCTGGAACTATTGATAATGATATTTTTGGAACCACATTTACTTTAGGTTTTGATACAGCTCTTAATACAGTTGTAGAATGTATTGATAAGATTCGGGATACAGCTAGTTCTCACAACAGACTTTTCTTTGTAGAAGTAATGGGTAGAGATGTGGGTCATATTGCCTTAAATGCAGGTGTTGGTGCAGGTGCGGAAGAGATTTTAATACCAGAAGAAAATTTAGGTTTGGATAGGTTGTTAGAATCTTTAAAAAGAAGTAAAGAGTCTGGTAAATCTTCAAGTATCGTTATTGTTGCAGAAGGTGATAAATCTGGTAAAAATGTATTTGAATTAAAGGAATATGTTGAGGAGCATTTGCCAATTTACGATGTAAGAGTGTCCGTATTAGGTCATATGCAAAGAGGTGGTGCGCCATCTTGCTATGATAGGGTGCTAGCTAGTAGAATGGGAGTAAAAGCGGTAGAGGCATTGTTAGCAGGTAAAACTAGCTTAATGGTTGGTATACAGGATAACAAACTAACCTTAACGCCAATTAATAAGGCTATAAAAGGGCATACAAAGATTGATAAGGAACTTATTAGAGTTTCGGAAATAATGACTACATAATATTAAATAATTAAAATAGAGAAAATGTCAAATTTGAAAATAGGAATTAACGGTTTTGGTAGAATAGGTAGATTGGTGTTCAGAACAACAGTAAAACGTGGTGATGTTGATGTAGTAGCTATCAATGATTTATTAGATGTTGAGCATTTAGCTTACTTATTAAAGTACGATTCAGTTCATGGTAAATTCGATGGTACTGTTGATGTAAAAGATGGTAACTTAATTGTAAATGGAAAAACTGTTCGTATTACCGCAGAAAGAGATCCTAAAAATTGTAAATGGGATGAAGTAGGTGCTGCAACCGTTGCAGAATGTACTGGTATATTCACAACTTTAGAAACTGCTCAATATCATATAGATGGTGGTGCTAAGAAGGTTGTTATCTCTGCGCCTTCTAAAGATGCTCCAATGTTCGTAGTGGGTGTAAATCACAAAGATGTTAAAGCAACTGATACAATAGTTTCTAATGCATCTTGTACTACAAATTGTTTAGCTCCTTTAGCTAAAGTTGTTAATGATAATTTCGGAATCGAAGAAGCGTTAATGACAACTGTACATGCAACTACTGCAACTCAAATGACAGTTGATGGTCCTTCTAGAAAAGACTGGAGAGGTGGTAGAAGTGCAATGTTAAATATTATTCCTGCATCTACAGGTGCTGCAGTAGCGGTAACTAAAGTTATTCCTGAATTGAAAGGAAAACTTACTGGTATGGCTTTTAGAGTGCCAACTGCCGATGTTTCTGTAGTTGATTTAACCGTGAAAGTTAAAAAAACAACTTCTTTAGAAGAGATTAAAAAAGCTTTTAAAGCAGCTTCCGAAGGTGAATTAAAAGGTGTTTTAGGTTATACAGAAGAGAACGTTGTTTCACAAGATTTTATTGGTGATTCTAGAACTAGCATTTTTGATGCAGGTGCTTGTATCGAATTAAACTCTACTTTCTTCAAGTTAATTTCTTGGTATGATAACGAAGCTGGTTTTTCCAATAAAATGGTAGATTTAATGCAGCACGTTAATACCTTATAACCTTCATTTTTGTATAATAAAGATATATCCTGAAAATGAGGCATTTTTTTCCTTATTTTCAGGATTATTTTTTAAAGATATTAGGCATATGATTTTAATAGTAGATAGTGGCGCAACCAAATCTGATTGGATTGCCTTGGATGAAAATGGCGAACAACTTTTTTTTACTCAAACTTTAGGTTTAAGTCCTGAAGTTTTAACTAAAGATGTTATTGAAGATCGCTTAGCTAATAATTTTGAACTTTCTAAAAACCGTGAAAAAGTATCTCACCTTTATTTTTATGGAGCGGGTTGCGGTACTGATCGCATGAAAAAGTTTTTAAAGGCTATTTTTAAGGATTTTTTTCCGAATGCAAAAGCAGATGTAAAAGAAGATACCTATGCAGCAATATTTGCCACAACTAAAGTTGGGCAACAAGGTATTGTGTGTATTTTAGGTACAGGGTCTAATTGTAGTTATTACGATGGTAACCAATTATTTCAAAAAGTTATATCATTAGGTTATATTCCAATGGATGACGGTAGTGGAAATTTCTTTGGACGCAAATTAATACGTGATTACTATTTTCATAAAATGCCGGCAGATTTGGCGCATAAATTTGCAAAACAGCACGATTTAGATGCAGATGTAATCAAAGAAAATTTATATAAGCAACCTAACCCAAATACTTACCTAGCAACATTTGCACGTTTTTTAATTGAAAACAAAGATCACCCATATTCCAAAGGGGTAATAGATAAAGGGTTTCAGCAATTTATAAATAACTACGTAATGCAATTTGAATTGGCTACAAAAGTACCGATTAACTTTGTGGGTAGCATAGCGCATTATCTTAAAGACGAATTAACTTCTGTATTATTAAGAAATGATTTAGTGGTAGGCGTAATTAGACAAAGGCCTATTGAAGGTTTGGTTGAGTTTCACCGAGCTAATATGTAATAACTTACTCGAGAATAGAATTTATATGTTTAGAGGCTTGCTCGTCCATGCCGTTCGTGCAGGCCTCGAAACTTTAATGAATTAGGGCTGAGAAGGCCTCTTGGATAACTTCTGAAGCCGTTTACTTTACAGCAATCATAGAAATTTCAACATTTACGTATTTTGGTAAATTTGCAACTTCAACCGTTTCTCTAGCAGGTGCGGTATCTGCATTAAAATAAGAAGCATAAACTTCATTTACTTCTGTAAATTGTTTCATATCGCTTAAAAATATTGAAGATTTTACAACATGTTCAAAGGTCATTTCAGCTTCGGTTAAAATGCCCTTTAAATTTTCCATAGACTGCTCAGTCTCTTTTTTAATATTACCTGAAACCAATTCTCCATTTTTAGGATTCAATGGTATTTGTCCAGAAATGTATAGTGTTCCATTGCTTAAAATAGCTTGGTTGTATGGGCCAATAGGGGCTGGTGCGTTTGGTGTATTAATAATTTTTTTCATGATGTTTTTGTTAAAGTTTATCTGCTAGTTCTGGCTTCTGTTTTCCCATTTAAGATCCTTTAATATAGAGGAATCTATACCAATAAAAAAATACCACCTTTTGTATTCACCAAATGGAGTCCAGTTAAAACGCATGGTAAAACTTTTTAGATCGCGTTGAAAACGCAGCTGCGTTAGCGTAAAGCCCTGGTTTTTGAAATCATAACCAGAAGATCCGCCAACAGACCACCTTGGTGCTAATTCAATATCACCAGAAAACATTAAAGAATGACTGCTAAATTCATTCTGTCTTGCAGAGTTGTTATAACTGGCAGAGTAGGCTAATCTAAAGTTCCATGGTATTTTTGTTCCAAATATGGGGTTTTCAACATCACCATCCTTATCATCTTTACGAACAGGATTATCATTAAAATTATCTGCTCTACCAAAAAGGTCATCATCTCTACCACCACTTTGTGCCACATAATCAAACGGATCATCCTCTTCTTCTTTTTTATCCTTTTCATCTTTTTTGCCAAACATGTCGCTACTTATAGCATAAGATACATTCGCATTTGCTCTTGTTAATCTAAAAAGGCTGCCTCCATTGTCAATATTCCAAGTGTCTATACGAGTACCATTATTGTCTATTGCATATGGGTCTAAACCAGCGGAAAAGTTTATAGACATTTTATTATCAAGAATGTTAGTGCCACCATTTATACTTAGTGGGTTTATTCGTAATGAATCGGATTCAAAATTGTACCCTGTAGAAATATTAAAATTACTAAGTAATGACACCTTTTTTGGTTCAGTTTTAGTTGAATCTTTATCTCTAACTTTAGCTTCTAATGTATTTGCTAAAGAAAACCCTACGCTGTTAGATTTGCCTAGAGAAGGTGCGCCATTTAAGGTGCCTTGAAAACGACTAAATTGAACTACATCACCATCACCATCTAAGTACTCATCATAAAATTGGTCAAAAGAAGGTGCGTATCCATAACTTAAAGATGGGCGCATGGTATGTCTAATGGCTTGTATTTTCTTGTCTTCCCCAAAATTGAAAGTACCGTATAGGGTTGTACCTACACTTGCACTAAAATTATATTTATTATATCGGTCAAAACCAGAAATAGTATCGGTTACAACTGTTTCGGTATCCGTATCATATCGCTTGTTATAGGTTTCTAGCGTCCACACATCTTCATAATTACCGCCGGCACTTACACTAAAAAATTTGGCTACCTTAAAATTTGTTGCTACAGGAATTCTATGTCTTGCCCCAACTTTTGCATTGTCGAACATTCTGCTGGTAAGAAAGTCATTATCGTTTGTGGTAAGTCTATTCTGGGCGTTTACATCATATTGAAAATTTATATTATCAATAATACCTTTTTTTATTCCATCTCTTTTTACAAATGGATAAATACGCTCCATACTCGCTTGGAAAGTAGGTAGGGTCATACTTATATTGTCAGCATTAGTAGTAGTGGCGGTTGGAGATGTTAATTGTGAATGCGTTGCAGTTAAACTCATATTAACTGACGGGTATTCAGGAAATGTTTTCGAATATGATATAGAAGATGATAGCGTATTGTTTTGGGTGTTTGGTAAATTTCGTTGTTGAAGCGAATTTCTATAGTACTCGCTACTACCTAAGTTTACCGAAGCAGAAAATCTAGAATTTGGACTTGCTTTAGTATCTTGGGAATGGGAGAATTGTATGTTATAGTTTCTAGAAAGACTGTAGTCGCTAAATCCTTTTTGACTATTTACTTGGTTTTCAAATCTTAAATTAACATTTCCTCTGTATTTGTACCTTTTGGTGTAAATAGAGGCTGTTCTAAAAGCATAACTTCCATTGGTATAAAAATCTCCAGTGAGGGTAATATCTGCATAGTCGCCTAAGGGAACATAGTAACCCATATCTTGCAAGAAGTATCCTGTATCTGGGTCGTTTCCAAAAGAAGGCATTAAAATACCGGCGGATCTGCCTACAGATAAGGGGAAATAAGCAAAAGGCATGGCAATTGGTGTTGGTACATCTGCTATGTATAAATTACTAAAACCTGCTATAACCTTCTTTTTAGGTACAAATTTTGCCTTTCTTACTCTTATATAGTAATCTGGATTTATAGTGTCTGTAGAGGTTGTTAGTTTTCCTTCGCTTAAGAAATAGACCGAATCATTTTCTTTTTTGGTAATTTCAGCATAAACCTTCATGGCGTCACTACCCAATTGACCTGCGGCTGCTTGCTGCTCTGTTCTTGAATTCCAAATTAATGCCTTTTGAGTGTCAAAGTTAAATCTTATAGAATCTGGTATTACAATATTATCGCCTTGTTTAAAATAGGGTAATTGAGTATAATTGCCTAAAGAATCTTTCATTCTTCCCGCATAAACTTCATTTTTAATATAATCCATGATAATAATACCGGCCTTTAATTCGGTATCTTGGTAATATATTTCTGCTTCGTTATAGAGGTATATTTTGTTTTCTTTTTGACTTAATTTCACATAATCTTTAGCCTTGTAAGTTATTTTGTCTAATAACAATGGTGGCTTTTGGTTTAAAGAGTCTAATGCTAAGGAATCAGCTGCGATAGAGTCTCTTATAGCTGTTGAAGGAAATAATGGCGCAGTTATTGAATCTCTTTCTGCTTTAATGATTAGAGGTGTAATTTTATCTTCTTGCCCAAGAGCATAAAACGCACTGGCAAAAACTATGAATAGGAAAAGTAAGTATTGTTTGTTTGATTGCAAGGCTATATATCCTATTTTTGTAAAGGTTTGACCGTCTAGAGTGTCATTATTTCAGATGTCAAACTTACATATATTTTTTAATCCTCAAGTAGAGTGTTACAATAAATTTAACCATTAAAAGGGCTATTAATCCCTAAGACATATGAAAATAAAATTCAGATATCTCTCTTTAGTTTTAACTTCAACGTTTTTACTACTGTCTTTTTCAATACCAGTTGAAGAGAATAATGCTAATGATCCATTTGTGGTTGTTTTGGATGCAGGACATGGCGGGCATGATCCAGGTAACTTAGGCAATGGTTATTTAGAGAAAAAAATAGCTTTAAATATTGTTTTAAAAGTTGGTGAAATACTTTCTGCTAATAAAGATATTAAAGTTATTTATACTCGTAAAGATGATACTTTTATAGATTTATATGTAAGAGGAGAAGTGGCAAATAAGGCAAATGCAGATTTATTTGTGTCTGTTCATTGTGATTCCCATACTTCAGATGCTCATGGAGCAGGTACTTTTGTTCTTGGTCTACATGCCAATAAACAAAATTTTGAAATTGCTAAGAAAGAAAACTCTGTTATTTATCTTGAAGACAATTATGAGAATAGATATGCTGATTATGACATTAATTCGCCAGAATCAGTTATTGGTCTAACAATAATGCAAGAAGAATTTTTAGATCAAAGTGTAGCTCTAGCAACTATGATTCAAGATAATTTTTCTAATTCTTTAAAAAGAACAGACAGAAAAGTGAAGCAGGCCGGCTTTATTGTTTTGCATCAAACATTTATGCCAAGTGTATTAGTTGAAACGGGTTTTTTAACAAATAAGGAGGAAGGCGCTTATTTAAATTCAAGCAAAGGGCAAAATGAAATGGGAAATGCTATAGCCAAGGCTATATTGCATTACAAAGAAGGAGTACAGCCTACAGTAAATTCAGTAGCTAATAACGTAGTAAAACCTAAAGTGCAACCTGTTAAAGAGGAAATTGTAAAAAAAGTAGAAGAGAAAAAGAATGATGCAAAGGAGATTGTGACTATAGTTAAAAAGCAAGAACCAATAATCGACAATACTGCCAAGGAAGAAGTAAAGCTGCCTGTTATAGATGATAAAACTAAAGAAGCTATCAACCCTAAAGAAGTTGCAAATTCTATTGTATTTAAAATACAAATAATGGCCTCAAGTAAGAATGTACCTCTTAATCCAAGTAACTTTAAGGGACTTTCAAATCTTTCACAAGAGCCTTTTAAGAATTTGTACCGATATATGTATGGTGAAACAAGGTCTTATAGAGAGGCTGAAATGATGCAGTCCTTAGCCCGTGATAAAGGATATGCTACCGCTTATATTGTTGCATATAAGCTTGGTGAAAGAATACCCATAAAAGATGCAATGGATGAGGTTTCTGAATTTACCCCTTAAAGTGTAAATTTTATTCCTAATTTTGAGTGCACTAAAAAAATAATTGCTTGAAACTATCTAGAGAATTAAAAACAGGAATTATTGTAATTGGAGGAATTTTATTATTTATAATGGGATTCAGCTTTTTAAAGTCATCGCCTATTTTTGATAATAGCAAAACGTTTTATGCTATTTATCCAAATGTTGGTGGACTACAATCAGGAACCTCAGTTTCAATAAATGGATTTAATGTTGGTAAGGTTATCAATATTAAATTTTTAGATGAACAAGGAAATTTATTAGTAACATTTAATGTTAGTAATGAGTTTGAATTTTCAAAAAATAGTACTGTAGAACTGTATGATACTGGAATTATAGGGGGTAAGGGACTGCAAATTAAACCTGTTTTTGATGCAACGGGTATAGCACAGTCCGGAGATACCTTATTGACACAGACAAGACCTGGTATTACTGATTTGGCTCAACAAAAATTAACGCCATTAGTACGCAAATTCGAATCTGCAATTTCTGGTGCGGATTCTGTTTTGGTTAATGTAAATTCTGTTTTGGATGAAAAAACAAAAATAGAATTAAAGGAGGTTATTGTAGGACTAAATGCATTAATAACAAGTCTTAATGGTAGCGCTTCATCATTAAATACTATTTTGAAAGATAACGATGAAAAGTTAGATAATTCATTTAAGAATTTTGAAATACTTACAGCTAATTTTGCAAAGCTTTCAGATTCTCTAAATTCAGCAGGATTAGGTCGTACTTTGGCAAGTTTAGAATCTACCATGGCGAGTTTGGATAAAGTAACTCAAAAAATTGAAAGTGGCGATGGTACATTAGGGCTACTCATGAATGATAAGGAAATGTACACTAATTTAACCAATGCCTCAAGAGAATTAGACTTGCTATTACAAGATTTTCGTTTAAATCCAAAAAGGTATGTAAACGTTTCTGTTTTTGGTAAAAAACAGAAAGATTACGAGTTGCCAGAAGATGATCCAGCGGCAAATTCTATAGAAAAGTAAAGAAGATTAATTTATATGCACTATCTCCCAAATATTATTTTTATTATCCTATTGTTTATAGGAATAGGTTTTTTTGTAAGAAATATTTCAAAGTTAAAGCGAAATATTTTTTTAGGGAAACAGACTTCAATTACCGATAATAAACCACAGCGTTGGAAAAACATGGCAAAGATTGCCCTTGGACAATCTAAAATGGTAGTGCGCCCTATTGCGGGTGCTTTGCATATAATTGTATACGTAGGCTTCGTAATTATTAACATTGAGGTTTTAGAAATAATCTTAGATGGTATTTTTGGTACGCATAGAATGTTCGCATTTTTGGGTCCTGTTTATAATGTTTTAATAGGCTCTTTCGAGTTACTGGCACTATTAGTAATTGTTGCTGTTGTTGCTTTTTGGATTAGAAGAAATGTTATTAAATTAAAAAGATTCTTAAAACCAGAAATGAAAGGTTGGCCAAAGAGTGATGGTAACATGATTCTTTACATTGAGTTGGTCTTAATGGTACTTTTCTTAACCATGAATGGGGCAGACTATCAATTACAACAATTGGGCGCTGACCATTACGCTGCCGCAGGTTCATTTCCCGTTAGTAGTTTAATTGTTCCTGTGTTTGAAGGAATGCCTGTTTCAAGTCTCGTAATATTAGAACGTACAGCTTGGTGGTTTCATATTGTAGGGATTTTGTTTTTCCTGAACTATTTATATTATTCCAAACATTTACATATTCTACTAGCCTTTCCAAATACCTATTACGGTAAGTTAACTCCTAAAGGGCAGTTTAAAAATTTACAATCTGTAACAGACGAAGTACGTATGATGATGGATCCCGATGCCGATCCATATGCGGAACCTGAAGAAGATGCCGCTGTTCCAGATAAGTTTGGTGCATCAGACGTGCAAGATTTAAGTTGGGTTCAATTATTAAACGCATATACCTGCACAGAATGCGGACGTTGTACGAGCGAGTGCCCTGCAAATCAAACAGGAAAAAAATTATCACCTCGTAAAATTATGATGGATACTCGAGACCGACTTGAAGAAGTTGGTAAGAATATCGATGCAAATAAGGGCGAGTTTAAAGATGATGGTAAACAATTATTAAACGATTATATTACCCCAGAAGAATTATGGGCATGTACCTCATGTAATGCCTGTGTTGAAGCCTGCCCAATTAGTATTGATCCCCTTTCTATTATTATGGATATGAGACAGTATTTAGTAATGGAACAATCTGCGGCTCCTACTGATTTGAATAATATGATGGGTAATATTGAGAATAATGGAGCACCGTGGCCATTTAATCAAATGGACCGTTTAAACTGGAGTAAAGAATCTTAAATATAATTATGGCAAGTGAACTAAAAGTGCCAACAATGGCCGAATTTTTTGCTTCAGGTACCGTGCCTGAAGTGTTGTTTTGGGTAGGTTGTGCAGGTAGTTTTGATGATAGAGCAAAAAAGATAACAAAGGCTTTTGTTAAAATATTAAATAAGGCAAACGTATCGTTTGCGGTTTTAGGTACAGAAGAAAGTTGTACTGGGGATCCAGCAAAACGCGCAGGAAACGAATTTCTATTTCAAATGCAAGCAGTTACTAATATTGAAGTACTTAATGCATACGAAGTAAAGAAAATAGTTACAGCTTGTCCTCACTGCTTTAACACTATTAAAAATGAGTATCCAGGTTTAGGTGGTAATTACGAAGTAGTACACCATACTCAATTTTTGAAACAACTTCTTAATGAAGGCAGAATATCAATGGAAGGTGGCGCTTTTAGGGGAAAACGTATAACTTTTCATGACCCTTGTTATTTAGGCAGAGCTAACGATGTCTACGAAGCACCACGAGATTTAATTAGAAAATTAGATGCCGAGTTGGTTGAAATGAAAAGCTGTAAGCAAAGAGGTCTTTGTTGTGGCGCTGGTGGAGCTCAAATGTTTAAAGAGCCCGAAAAAGGAGATAAAGATGTTAATATTGAACGCACTGAACAAGCTTTAGAAACTAAACCTGAGATAATTGCTGCTGGCTGTCCGTTTTGTAATACTATGATGACCGATGGAGTGAAGAATAAAGAAAAGGAAGCTTCAATTGCAGTAATGGATATTGCAGAGTTGATTGCAACTGCCGAAGATTTATAATTTTTTAAATTAATTAATTTGCTAGTAGAATTTAATACATTACCTGAAACAGCTAGAGTTTGGATTTATCAATGCAATCGTACATTTTTTGATGCTGAAATTATAGAAATCAGTTCAGATTTAGATACTTTTTTGAAATCGTGGACGGCACATGGCAATGACTTAAATGCTGGTTATGAACTTAAATATAAGCGGTTTATTATTATTGCTTTAGACCAAACAAACCAAGGAGCTACAGGTTGTTCTATAGATGCATCTGTACATTTTATACAAGCCTTAGAAAAGAAATATGATGTTCTCTTACTTGATAAGATGAATGTATCTTATAAGCAAGGGGAATTTGTGGCATATAAAAGTCTGTTGGATTTTAAAGCAATGGCAAAACAAAAAGCTATTTCAAAAAATACTATTGTATTTAATAATCTGGTAACAAATAAAGGGGAATATCAAGAGCATTGGGAAGTGCCTGCTTCTGAGAGCTGGCATGCTCGGTTTTTATAACATAAATTCTTCATAACATGCATTATTAATTGGGTTATATCGATGAAATGCAATAATTTCAATTCTCAATAGTTATTGCTGTACATATAATTTTATGCGCCATATTTTATTACTTATTTTCGGGGTATTATGCTCCGTTAGCATTCTTGCTCAAAATCCACTATTTACAAAAGATAGTATTGCCCAAAAAGCTTGGGTTGATAGCCAATATTCTCAAATGTCTTTAGATGAGAAACTGGGACAATTATTTATGGTAAGTGTTGCATCCAATCAAAGTAAGCAGGCAACAGACAATCTTAAAAGTTTAATTGTTAAAGAAAATTTAGGAGGAGTAATCTTTTCTAAGGGAGGGCCGGTTAGACAGGCTCAACTGACAAATGATTATCAATCGGCATCAAAGATTCCCCTGTTAATTGGAATGGACGCAGAATGGGGTCTTTCAATGCGGTTAGATTCTACTTATGCCTTTCCATGGAATATGACCTTAGGAGCAATACAAGATAGCGCTGTAGTCGAGAAAGTAGGTTATCAAATTGGGATGCATGCTAAACGATTGGGAGTACATATTAATTTTGCGCCAGATTTAGATATTAATACAAATCCTAAGAACCCAATTATTGGAAATCGTTCGTTTGGAGAGGATAGAGACAATGTAGTCGAAAAAGGGATTGCTTTTGTAAAAGGAATGGAACGGGCTGGTGTCTTAGCGAATGGAAAGCATTTTCCTGGACATGGAGATACCGAAGTAGATTCTCATCATAATTTACCCGTTATTCCTTTTTCTAGAAAAAGATTGGATAGTTTAGAATTATATCCATTTAAAAAATTAATACGTTCTGGTATAAGTAGTATTATGGTTGCACATTTAGAAGTGCCCGCTCTGGAACTGCAAAAAGAACTACCATCTTCAATTTCCGAGCAAATAATTTCAGGATTACTTAAAGAAGAGTTAGGGTATAAAGGTTTGATTTTTACGGATGCCCTGAACATGAAAGGAGTGTCAACAAAAGGTAAGGAAGGCAGTGTAGAACTTGCTGCATTTATGGCTGGTAATGATATGCTATTAATGCCAGAGAATATTGTTAATGCTAAAGAAAAATTAACCAAAGCTTACGAAAAGGGAAGGTTAAGTGAACAACGATTGGCATATTCAGTTAAGAAAATATTATTTGCAAAATATAAGGCGGGTTTAAACAATTATAAGCCAATAGAAGTTAATGGTTTATATGAAGATTTAAATAGTCTTGAAGACGATATTATTTATGAGGAGGCTATAGAGAACGCCATAACAATAGTAAAGAATGATTTAGACTTATTAGCTATTAAGAACTTAGATAATAAGAAAATAGCTTATGTTAAGTTCGGTGATGATTCTAATGAGGCTTTTGTGAACGGGCTCAAAAAATATACAAATGTTACTATAGTAGAAGCTGATGATATTAACACACTGAAAATTAAATTAAAAGAATACAATTTAGTAATTGTCGGCCATCATAAGAGCAACGAAAGTCCTTGGAAATCGTATAAATTTACTTCAACTGAGCTTAATTGGTTACAGGAAATTGGCAATGAAAGAACTTCTAATCTTATACTTTGCGTTTTTGCAAAACCTTATGCGTTAGCAGATATCAAATCGTTTGAGAATGTAGATGCTCTAGTAATGGCATACCAGAATAGCGCTATTGCGCAAGAGAAAACTGCAGAAGTTCTTTTTGGTGCAGTGGGTGCATCTGGGAAACTACCTGTAAGTGCACATTCTGATTTTCCTGTAAATACAGGACAAAAAACAATGTCATTGAGTAGATTAGGTTATAGTATACCGGAACGTGTAGGACTAAGCTCTAAAGGATTGGCGAAAATTGACCGAATGGTGAATGGTGGGCTCGATAGCTTAATGTTTCCTGGGGCTCAAATTTTGGTAGCAAGAAAAGGAAAGGTCGTATATCAAAAAGGCTTTGGTAAACCTACTTATGATTCCAAAGAGAAAATTACTAACGATTATATCTATGACTTGGCATCGTTAACTAAAATACTAGCGACATTACCCATGGTAATGAAGATGGAAGAAGAAGGTGCCATTGGTTTAAATAATACTTTTGAAGAGCTAGTTCCCAACTATTCTAATACAGAGATAAAAAATGTGACGGTTCTTAAAGCACTATCTCACTACGGACGTTTACCTGCGTGGATACCATTTTATATTAGTACACTTGATGAGAATAAAAAACCGTCTGGTGAGTTTTATAGAAATGCGCAGCTTCCTGGTTTTTCAACTAAAGTTTATGATAATTTATATCTGGCAGATGCCTATCAAGACTCCATATATAACAGAATTGGTAGACAAGATTTAAAATCTAACCGATATCGGTATAGTGATGTTCCGTACTATGTAATGAAGAAAGTCATTGAAGAAAATTACAAACAATCATTAGATGTGTTAAGTGATAATTTTCTTTATCGAAGACTTGGAGCTAACCATACGGCATATAACCCACTAGAGAAATACGATAAAAATATGATAGTACCTTCAGAAGAGGATGACTACTATAGATATGGAACTGTCCAAGGTTACGTTCATGATATGGGGGCTGCTATGCAAGCTGGTGTAGGCGGTCATGCCGGTCTTTTTAGTAATTCTAATGACATTGCCAAGATTATGCAAATGTATCTACAAGAAGGTTATTATGGAGGGACAAAATTTTTCGATTCAAGAACGGTAAAGAAATTCAACACCTGTTATTTTTGCGAAAACAATGTTAGGAGAGGAGTAGGATTTGATAAACCTCAATTAGAACACAGTGGCCCTACATGCGGTTGTGTATCAAGGAAAAGCTTTGGGCATAGTGGTTTTACAGGCACCTATACTTGGGCTGACCCTGAAGAAGAAATTGTATATGTGTTCTTATCCAATAGAACTTATCCTTCAGCATCTAATACACTTTTAGTTAAATCTGGGTTAAGAACAAGAATTCAACAGGTTATTTACGACTCTATTTTGAATTAAAAAGGTAGTTTTGTATTAATGAAAATAGCAATAGTATGTTATCCTACCTTTGGGGGTAGTGGAGTTGTGGCAACGGAATTAGGAATTGCATTGGCTAATAGAGGTCATGAAATTCATTTTATCACGTACAAACAACCTGTGCGTTTAGAACTTTTAAGTAATAAAATATTCTTTCACGAAGTTCATGTACCAGAGTATCCCCTATTTCATTATCAACCTTATGAACTGGCTTTGTCTAGTAAATTGGTAGATACTATAAAACTGCATAAAATAGACTTGCTACATGTGCATTATGCTATACCACATGCATATGCAGGTTATATGGCAAAAAAAATGTTGGAGGAAGAAGGTATATATGTACCTATGATAACAACACTACATGGAACTGATATTACGCTTGTTGGTAAGCATCCTTTTTACAAACCTGCAGTTACCTTCAGTATAAATCAATCTGATGTAGTAACTTCTGTATCTGAAAGTTTAAAAAGGGGTACTTTAGAAACTTTTGATATTAAAGGTAAAATTGAAGTAATCCCTAATTTTATTGATGCTAAAAAATACAGTACATCTTTTACTGATTGCCAACGTTCTAACATGGCAACTGAAAAGGAGCGTATAGTTACTCATATAAGTAATTTTAGGAAAGTTAAACGAATACCTGATGTTATTAAGGTTTTTAGTAAAATTCAACTAGAAATACCCTCTAAGCTTATTATGGTGGGTGAAGGTCCAGAAAAGGAAGGTGCTGAGCGTTTGTGCGAGGAATTAGGTATAGCAAATAAAGTAATATTTTTAGGTAACAGTAACGAAATTGATAAGATTCTTTGTTTTTCAGATTTATTTCTTCTACCATCAGAAACAGAGAGTTTTGGCCTTGCCGCATTAGAGGCTATGATAAATAAGGTTCCTGTAATATCCAGTAATGCCGGTGGTATACCAGAAGTAAATACAGAAGGAGTAAGTGGTTTTCTTAGTAATGTAGGTGATATTAGTGATATGGCTGCCAAAGCAATTACTATTTTAAAAGATGACCTTGTACTTGAAAGATTTAAGCTTAACGCATTAGAAGAGGCTAAACGATTTGATATACAAAAAGTAGTACCACTTTATGAAGAAGTTTATGAAAGAGCTTTTAAACGTCGTTTTAAGAATGAGTAGGCATTCATTGATTTTTGCTCTTTTTTTTATGACTCAATTGCTTTCCTGTAAGACTTCATTTGCTGATGAATTTCAGAATTCTAATAGTTTCAAGGTAGAAAATATATTGAATGAGAACTTTAGCGGCTATAATGAAGAAGAATATATTCTCATTAAAAATCAAGAGGCTTTAAATACTTTTTACGGAAGGGTCAATAGAACAAGAAAGCCAGGAATAATACCTCCAGAAATTGATTTTACTAAAAACATGTTATTGGTTTGGTGCGGTGATGATCAAATGTCAAATTTTGTAGAATTGGAAATTAGAGAAAACAACAATAATTTAATTATTCATAAGCTAAATTCGAAGACAAAGAAAAAGCACCAATTAGTAGTTAATCCATTTAGCATTTTTAAGCTTCCATTAAGTTCTAAATCTATACTGATTCAATAGTATTTTGTCGATTATTAGATTACGTACAACTATCAATCGATTTTAATTGCTTTATGTGGATATTGTTTGTTAACTGCTTGAAATACAATTAATTTTACTTTTTATAACCCAAATTTATTATTATGAGAACTATTAAATATTTTAGTTTTTTACTGCTATTCCTTGCGGCCAATATCTCCAAAGCCCAAGAAGAACTACAAATTACGGCAAAAGATAGTATTGTTAAAAGTTCGTGGATTGTTGGTGTAGGTTTTAATGCCGTAGATGATTCAGGAAATGTTTTTGACGGCTTATTCGATGTCGGTGATGAATGGAATATTGTTCCATTCCCTTCTAGGGTGAGCATTGGAAGGTATTTTAAAAATGGTCTTGGTCTAGAAGCTATAGGTACGTACAATAAGTATAAGGACGGTAAAATCATAGACGATGAGGTTATTTTTGAAGATATTCCTTACTATGCTTTTGATGCGCGGTTAACTTATGATTTAAATCAAATTATTGGTCAAACAGGATGGTTTGATCCTTATATTGGTATTGGCGCTGGGTATACTGATGCCAATAATAGAGGTAGAGGAACGTATAATGCCGTTGTTGGTTTTAGAACTTGGTTTTCAGATAGATGGGGACTTGATTTTAATTCCACAGGGAAATGGGCAATGAAATCAGAGGCGGGTGTTACAAATCATCTACAGCATGCAGCTGGTGTTGTTTATCAATTTGGCATAGAAAAAGGACTTTCTAAAAGGGGAGAGGAGAAGCTTGAATTAATGGCGGCTATCGCAAAAGAAAAACAACGACAAACGGACTCTATAAATGAAGTTAATAGGTTAAGAGATGAGGCGTTACTAGCGGAAAGACTTGAGAAACAGAAAAAGGAAGATGCTTTAGCGGCAGCGGAAAAAGCAAAATTAGATGAACTTAATAATAAAAGAAATAGCATTAAATCGAGAATAGAAGAACTAGGTAATGTTTATTTTGATTTGAATTCATCCGTTGTAAATCGAAAGTCTAAAGCTGTTTTAGACGATTTAGCTGGAGTTTTAGTAGAAATACCAACCTTAAAATTGAAAATTACATCACATACGGATTCTAGAGGTACTTCTATGTATAATGATTGGTTATCTCAACGAAGAGTAGATAAGACTAAGGCTTATTTATTGTCAAAAGGTGTTAGCGAAGATAAATTATTGACTGAAGCTTACGGTGAAAGTATGTTACTAAATGAATGTAAAGATGGTACCTATTGCCCTGAAGATAAACATGCAGTTAATAGACGTTCCGAGTTTGTTATTATGGAGTTTTAATAACGACGTTTAAATATTAAAAAGCCCGATAGATATAGTAATTCAATCGGGCTTTTTTTATACATACTAGCACTTAACTTATTTTTGTCTTAAAAGTGATCGTTGTTTATATTTTTGTTAAATCAGGGGTTTATATATTATTCAAAATATATTTAAGTCCCTACGTTGAAAGTGAAAATTGGTGAGATAGATTCGTTACCAACGCTATCTTTAGTAACTATTTTCCAGTAATAGGTTTTTCCATTTTCTACAGGAATATCATTCAATCTTGTAGTTTCAATGTCTGTTCCGTAAAGTTCAGGGTCTTTAGCTTCACTAAAGTACACATCATGGCCAACAATGTCATTATCTAAATCTTCAGAATTCCATATGAGGTTAACAGTGGTGCTGGTTTGTGAAATGGAAGCACCCGATATTGGTGAAATTGCCGTTGCGGGATATGGAATAGTTGATTCAAGACCTGGTCCTGCATTGTAGAAATTCCAAATTTCGCTGCTACTATTAAAACTCCCTGTTACATACCACGAATATACAATACCTCTATTGAGCGTTATGGCCAATTCCGTGGTTTCACTTTCAAATAATTCTGTTTGTCCGGTAGTTATGTTTGTTAAATGAACAAAATATGGGTTATTGTTATTTTCATCTTCCCATTCAAAAATTAATTCACTTTGAGTTTCTGAAACTATAATTCCTTCAGTACACTCTGAGTTGTTTTCAGGAAAGGTAAGGGTTAAGTTTATGTTTTTTTGAGCGTATTCCAAAAGATCAGCATCAACGCCACAAGATTGGACGAATAGCACAATTATAAATAAAAACCCTACTTTTCTCATTGTTTAATAAGTTTAAAGGATTTATTAATTGTATCATTCTTTAATCTTAAAAAATAAATGCCAGTGGTTAAACCACTTGTGTTTATTTGAATGATGCTTTGTTCTACTTGGTATGTATTTGTATGCATTAAAAGTCCTGCTTCTGTAAAAATAGCAATTTCTACGAAGTCCGAGGTAATTGATTTAATATCTACAAAAACACTTTCATTAACGGGATTAGGGTATACTAAAAAGGCGTTTTCTACAAGAATAGTTTCTTCAAATTTACCTAGACATAACTGATCTGAAACTACACTTACATTATTAACGTCATCATATAGCGGTATTACTAATTCATTACTGTTAGTTTGCATACTTTTGCCATTGATTTCAACAGTATATTCTTTTGCTCCTTGCATTTTTAGCGTTATACTATTTGTTAAAGAGTCAAAATTTAACTGAACTTCTAATGGAGAAGGTTCATTTATAATAATTTTAGAGCAATTTTCATAGCTAGGAAATTCAACCGAAGTAATACAAAGGTCATATATTCCGTTTTCTAGGTCTGAAATATTCAATGTTTCAGAAAATGGTAATGAATTATTTGTGTTTGGACCAGTAAGTGTTGCTAAGAAGTTATCTGGTGTAATTGATTCAATTAATATTTCACCATTGTTATTTGTAATACAAGTTGTTCCCGTAGTTGTAATTTTAAACTGGTTGGCAGGAAAGTTACTTGTAATAGTACATCCATTTGCATCTACTGTTTCTCCAATAGGTGTATTTGGGCATTGGTCATTATTATTTAATACACCATCATTATCATCATCTGAAGTCGATGTAATGGCACAACCAGTGGAATCTACTACAGCTCCTGCAAGAGAATTTGGACATGAATCTATATCATTTGAAATGCCATCATTGTCATCATCTAATTGCGAATCGGCGCATCCATTAGCATTAACACTTGCTCCGTTCGGTGTATTAGGGCATAAATCTAAAGAATTATTTATACCATCATTATCATCATCTTGGTTTACAGTTGCAACTACAGTTAACACAAAATTTTCTGTACAACCTTGTTCAGTTGTAAAAGTGTATGTTCCTGATTGTGAGGTGGTAATATTTTCAATTAGATAATCATTGTTTACAATGGTACCTCCTGGAAGAGTAATAGTAAATGACACAGTGTTTGGTAAAATACTTAGTGTTAGGTTATTACCTTCTGTTACAGTTAAACTATTATTACCACTAGCCCATGTTCCATTTATGGCATATTCAGGAACTATACTATCTTCAGTACAAAAAGCTTCTGACCAGATGGCAATGTTTTGGGTATTTATATTACCAGCAATAGAAAAATTACCCCCAACAATTAATTCTGTAGTATTTTTGGTGAAAGCTAAAGTATTTACAGCTGTATTAACACCAACATTAGTATTAGTACCCAGAGCCTGCCAACCTTGAGTGGTGCTCCATCTTGCCAAATTGTTAACAATTTTATTGGTTGAGCCATTATCACTTGCCGTATCAAAGGTGCCACCTACATATATATAAGTTCCATCTGTGGTTATAGCATTTACGTTGCCACTAAGTCCGGTTCCAAGTGTTTCCCAAGAAGAATTGGTTAAATTATACCTGGCAATTCTATTTACGGTTTGGTTCCCTGCAATTGAAAAATTACCACCCACATATAAGTAATTGCCTAATGGCTCAATAGCTTGAACAAAACCACTGGTGCCTGCGCCTAAGGCACTCCAATTTGAACCGTTCCATCTGGCTATACGAGAAGCAGAATTACCGCCGGCAGTATCAAAATTACCTCCAACATACAAATTGTTGCTGTTGTCGAAGGCTATAGATCTAATTTCGTTATTGGTGCCACTAATTCCAGTAGAATTATCAGTTAGTGCCTGCCAAGCATTGTTTTCCCATTTTGCTATATAGTTTACAGCTAAACCACCTGCAGTGGTAAAAACCCCACCAACGTACAAAGCACCATTAGTGTCAAAAATGATTTTCGATACAGGACCGTTTGTGCCCATAGTTAGAGCGGACCATGATGTACCATTCCAACGCGCAATATTATTTGCACTTACCCCACCAATAGTGTTGAAATCACCGGCGACAAAAAGAGTGCCGTCAGATGCCAAAGCAGTAGCGTATATTGGTCCGTTAGCACCACTACTAAATGGTTGCCATTCATTATTAGTGTTTAATAAAGCTAAATTTGTTACATTTTGTGTACCTGCGGTAGTGAAATTACCACCAACATATTTATCACCATTATCAGATTCAGAAATTGTTTCAACATTACCATTTGTACCAGAAGCTATTGTTTTCCATTCACCAATACCATTAACAGGAGTAGTAACAGGTCCGGTTACTGTTTCGGTTAATTTGTAAAGTTTTACGTTGGCGCCATAATCAGAAAAATAAAGTTCACCAGCTTCATCTTCTCCAAAAGAAGAAATAAATTGACCATTGGTCTTAAAAAGGAGCTCGTTGGATGTGCTACCATTACTAGTATTATAATCTAATGCCCATACACGACCAGAAACATAATCACCATAAATATATTTGTTTCTTAGCCCATCGTTGGTTAAGGACCCTTTGTAAACATAACCGCCGGTTATAGAGACATCGAATGCACTGTGATCATAAAAATAAATTGGTTTTATATCAGGTGATGAAGCTAAACTTGTACCTGTGCCATAACTAGGTTCAGAATTAGCTTCAAACTTATTCCATCCATAATTACCTCCTCTGGTAATTAAATTGATTTCCTCATATGAATTTTGGCCAACATCTGCGCCCCATAAAGTACCTGCAGAATCAAAGGAAAATTTCCACGTATTTCGTATACCCCATGCATACAATTCTTGTAATCCTGATAGGCCTACTCTAGGATTGTTGGAGGGTATTTCATAATTACCATTTGGTAGTTCCGGATTCGATTCAACAGGATTATTGCCATCTATATCAATATCTATACGAAGTATACTTCCAAAAACAGTATTTAAATTTTGACCATTGCCCTGTGGGTCGCCACCGCCACCGCCATCACCTATTGAAATATATAGGTAACCGTCTGGTCCAAATGCAATTTTGCCTCCATTGTGGTTGGAGTCTGATTGATTTTTAGTGAATTGCGCTATAATTGTTCTAGATGAGGCATTTAAAGCATTGGAATTGTTACTATCGACCTGATACCTGGCAATATTTATCCGGTAATTACTTGGTTGGTCTATGTAATAAACATAAACGTACCCGTTAGTTGCATAGTTTGGGTGAAATGCTAGTCCTAGCAATCCAATTTCCTGACCAGCGCTATATGCCACATTTGATGATATATCTAAAAAAGTGCTTAGTTCGCCAGAAGTGACATTCGATTTATTAGGGAATACTTTTATTAAACCTGTCTGTTCTACTACAAATATTCGATTAGTATTATCTATACTACCTTGTATTTCAACAGGGAAATTGAAAGATAAATTCGTAAATGTTTCTTCAAATGACACTTGTGTATTTGCTTTAAAACCTAAAAGCAAAACAAAAATCAATACAAATTTCAATAAACCTTTATTCATTAAGCTCAATTGGGGGTTGATTTATATACGAAACATTTTGCTTTCTGGATTTTTAAATAAAAATTAAATTTAAAAAGGGTGTGCAAGTTATCATATTTAAACTAGAATGCCCAATGGTTACTTTATTTCATTTTTATTAAAGGTATATTAATAATTATAGGGTACTTTAAAAGTAATTATACCCTTGGTTTATTATTAATTTTAAGTTTAATAGTCAGATAAATAATTGAAACAAAGCCAATAGGAATAATCAATAAAAAGATATTGTTATGTCCCTTTAAGATAGCAAAATATGCAAATACATTAAACAGCATTTGTATTACAAAATAACCCGTAGATATAGTTAGATGATTAATTTTTAAATCATTAGCTAATACTTGATATAAATGTCTTTTATGGGGTTTAAATAAATTTTCTTTTCTTATCAATCTCTCAATAATAGTAAGCCCTCCATCAATAAGGTACATTGAAAGCGCTAAAAATATTAAGGGATTATTGGTCTTGATATAAAACGAGATTACAAAATATATTATAGCTAGCCCAATTGTAATACTACCAATGTCGCCTGCAAAACATTTAGGTTTATTTCTATAGTTGAATACCCCAAAAACGAGTGTAGCTATTATTAATACTATTAAGAGGTTGTTATCTGTGAAGTCAATATAGTAAGTGTTTAGTGCTAGTAATACTGCAAAAGTAGCCAAGGTGTTTAAAAATGTTAAGCCATTAATGCCATCCATAAAATTATAGATGTTTAAAAAACCAATAGCCACTATATAATATATAGGAATTATAAAAATTGAATATATTCCAAACACATTTAATGTATAGAAAATTAAAGTAAATGCAAGTATGTGAACTACTATTCTAATTTTAGATGACAGACTAACCAAATCATCTACAAAACTTATTATGGCCACTAAACTTATAGAGACAATTAAATAGCTATATGGCGGTGTTAATTGCTTAAACCATATGGCATAAATTATAAAAGCTAAAAAAATAATTATTCCTCCACCTCTAATGGTAGGCGTTGTATGTGAACTTCTACTATTTGGATTATCTATGATATTATATTTTTTAGCCACTTTTAGGTAAATGATTTCAACGACGAAAAGCAATATCGCTAGAATTATGTACGTGGTAATATTCATATTTTAAAATTTTTTACAGCTTAGTATAGCCAATGTTCTTTATTAACCAATACTTGTCTTGGCTTCCAACCAGTTAATTTAACTTTAGAATCGTTAAAGGTTAAGCTTTGTGTAATTTTATCCAATTTATTACTATTTATAGGGAAAGTATTGCCCATTAAATCGCCAATTAATGCAATTGGTTTAATAATAAAATAACTTAAAGAAAGCACTCTTTTTATTTTATAATGATTTGCTATTACCGTGGAGAGCTCTTTAAAAGATGGGTCATATCCATCCGTTAAATGATACGTGCCAGGGTAATTTATTAAAGTAAGAATAGCGACTGCAACATCTTCAGCTAAAACCATAGATTTTTTTGCATCTCCCTTGCCAATATTAAAATAGAAGCCTTTCTTAATTCCATTTATCATACTAATAAGATTTCCTTTTGGATTATGACCAATTACTAATGGAAGCCTTAGGATTGTGGTAGAGACTTTATTTTCACTTGACCATTTTAATAGTACTTCTTCGGCCATTTTTTTGCTAATACCATACGGAGTGTTAGCGTTTAAGGGATTGTCCTCTTTAATATCAATTCCATAATCTAGTCCGTAAACGGCTACTGTACTTATAAAAACAAAATGTTTAGGTAATTTTGCAAGGCTTTTAATTAGGTTTTTGGTGCCTTCTAAATTTACATCATAAAACATTTTTTCTTCGGCAATATTCTTAGGTACCATATGTGCTTTACCCGCTGCATGTATAACTAAATCGTATTGGGTATTTATAGCCTTGTTAAAATTTGCTAAGTTTGCAACAATGGTATTTTCTTGAGAACGGCCAATAGTATCTACCTTGTGGCCTTGATTTTCAAAATACTTTTTAATAATTGAGCCTAAAAAACCAGTTGCTCCACTTAGTAATATATTCATAATGTTACTACTGAAAAAGGTTGTTGAATTTTCTTAATATAACTTTTTTAGAATACATTTTTTCCGCAAGTTCTCTTGCGTTATTACTTTTTAAGTTTAATATAGAAGAATCGCATTTAGAAATATCTACTAATACATCTTTTATATTATTAATATTACCGGCTTCAGCAAACCAACCTATATTATTTTCTTTAATTAGTAAATCTACTTCAGAGCCATTGTCGCCAATATATAAAATTGGTTTTCCTGCAGCCAGTAAATTGTAACATTTAGAAGGTACACCTAGACCAAACATTCCTTTTTTTAAGGAAATAACACCAATTGTAGCCTTTGCAAGAAATTCATTTTGTTCTTCTCTAGGTAGCCAACCATGCTTATGAACATTTTTGTTATTGCTATTTTTAATATACTCTTTTATATCATTTTCTACAGCACCCGAACCAATAAAAGTAAAGTTGTAATTATGTTCTTTTGTTTTATCTATTGCTTCTAATAACAAATCTAGCCCTTGTAGTCTGCCTAAATTACCAGCAAACAAAAAGCTGGGGGTTGTATTTGGTAAATCTTGCTTTTGTATATTTATTGTATCTCCCCAATTCTCTATGATTTCAATGTTTGAAATATTTTTTGTTTTTACCTCAAATAATTTTTTCATATCACGTCCTAGCACAATTAAGGTATTCATTTTTAAATATGCTCGTTTGAATACAGATTTCAAAGTCTTGTAGATAATTGAATTTTCGGACTTTAATACCCCTGCTATAATTAAATTTTCAGGAAAAACATCATGCACCAAAAGTTTTATTTTCCAAGACCTTTTCTTGACTGAAAAACTAGATAATACAAATAATATAAGCGGATTGGTAACCATTAAAATTTTACTCCCTTTTGGAATATGTTTTTTCATTAGCCTAAACATCTTCCAACTAGTAGAAAGTACCCCATAAATTCTAGAGACAAAATTATTCTTGTTGTACTTTGAATAGTTTCCTCTAATTATAGTAATGCCATCTAATTGTTTTACTGCCGTATTTTCCTTTTCTTCGTAAAATTCGGGTCCAGCAATTACAGTAACCAAATTTTCTTTGGAAAGTTCTTTGGCAATTTCAGTCATTATATATCCTGTTGATATCGTCTCAGGATAAAATAATTCAGAAATTATAAATAGTTGCTTTTTTTTATTTTGACCAGACAACTCTGTTGACATAACCTGTGTATGAAATTATTATTCTTACCATTTTTTCCGAAACATTTGGCATTGAATAATCACTTACCGTTCTAAAATTTCTATTCGGATTACGCTTTTGTACCTGTAAGGCTGCTAATCCTTGCATAATTCTTTTTGGTTCTAAACCTACCATCATAACAGACGCCTCTTCCATTGCTTCTGGTCTTTCATGCGCCTCTCTTATGTTTAATGCTCTAAAGTTAAGTACAGAGGATTCCTCTGAAATGGTGCCACTATCTGATAAAACTGCATAAGAGTTTAATTGTAATGCATTATAGTCTGAAAACCCTAATGGCTTTAAAAATTGAATTAATTTATGCGTTTTTATTTTCTTGGCATCTAGCATATTACGTGTTCTAGGATGCGTAGAAACTATTATTGGATATTGATATTTCTCTGCAATTTGATTTAAAGATTCTAATAAACCTTCAAAATTTTTAGGATTACTTATGTTTTCCTCTCTATGGGCAGAAACAACAAAATAATTATCTTTTTTTAGGCTTAATTTTTCTAAAACGTCCGATGCTTCAATTTTAGGCATAAACTGAGTTAAAACCTCAAACATAGGACTACCAGTCTTTATAATTCTATCTGCAGGTAAGCCTTCTCTTAATAGGTATTCTCTTGCAATATCACTATACGTTAAATTAACATCTGCAACATGATCTACAATTTTCCTATTGGTCTCCTCAGGTACCCTTTGGTCAAAACAACGATTACCCGCTTCCATATGAAAAACAGGAATTTGTCTTTTTTTAGCAGGTATGGCACAAAGACATGAATTGGTATCTCCTAAAACCAAAAAGGCATCGGGCTTTAATTCTTCTAAAAGTGGGTCAATTTTTATAAGTATGTTCCCAACAGTTTCTGTTGCATTTTTACCTGCAGCATTTAAGAAATGATCAGGTCTTCTTATTTCTAAATCTTCAAAAAATATTTCATTGAGCTCATAATCATAGTTTTGTCCTGTATGAACCAAAATATGATCTATTGCCTCGTTAGCGTCTAATGCATTTAATACACAGGCCAAACGAATAATTTCAGGTCTTGTGCCTACAACGGTAAGTACTTTTAGTTTTTCCAATTTTGTCGGTTTATTTGTTTTTTAAACATTTACGAAATAGGTGTCCGCATTTTCTGGGTCAAAAGGTTCATTAATCCAAAAGAGAGTAATTAATTCTTCTTCTCCAATATTTTTTATATTGTGGGTATACCAAATAGGCATATCTACATAGGCAGGTTCTTTGCCATCTAAGTAATAATCTATAACTTCATCCGTACCAATCTTTCTAAGTTGTATAAGAGCTTTACCACTTATTACAGCAAAACGCTCGGCTTTTCTTGTATGAAAGTGGTTTCCTCTAGTGATACCGGGTACTGTTGTTGAAAAAGAGAATTGACCGCTTGTTTGGGTCTTTGCAATTTCAACAAAACTACCTCTAGGGTCTGTGTGTTTAGTGTATTTTACAGGATAGTGGTCTACGGGTATATAACATCTAAAGGTATTAAATAGCGCTTTTTCAAAGTCATCTTCAAGATTGGGAAAAATACCATTTCCCATATAATTTTTTCTATAGCCTAGTAATAAGGATAATAATTTGGATACTTTAGTTTTACTAGTAGGAGCAATTTCTAATTCAAAACTAGTATCGCTTAATTTTACCTTGCCTATATCATTAAATATACTTTCTATGATTAAGGCAACTAATTCATTAATATAGATTAGGCCTACTTCACCGTCATTTATTATTTCGGGTTCTTCACCGTTAGCAACTTTATGACAAAATGTGGCTACAACTGAATTGTAATTAGGTTTTCCAAACGGACCAAAAACATTTGGTATAGTCAATGATGTAAACTTACCATTCCCTTTTTTAGCCCATTCAATTAATTTTAATTTACCCTCTTTTTTAGATTTACCATAGAGGTTATCTTTTGATTCTTGAGTAGAGGAGGAAAATAAAATATGTGGATAGTGTTCCTGTTTTGTACAAGCAGCTATTAATTGCTCTACTAATTTAATATTAGTGTCATAAATAACTTGCGGGTCATCATGACGATTCATTGCTGATAAATGCACAACAGTATCGCACTGCTTAACAAAGTTTTCTAACTCATTGGTATTTTCAAAATAGCTACGTTTAAATGGAACTAGTTTAACATGCTCATTTAAAGATAACGTTGTGTATAGGTGATTGCCTACAAAACCATTTTGACCAGTGATACCTATTGTTTTCATTCTCATTTATTTATTTTATAAAATCCCATTGATCAACAGGAAATCTATAATCATCATTTTTAGATTGATCTAAACTAAAGTCAGAATAAACCATAAGCTTAGAGTTTTCTTTAATTGCTTGAATACCTGTAGCATATCCACCAGATATTTCTAAAACAACTGGATTAGAACTATCTAAAACTATTTTTTCTGGTACTAGCAGAGAAGATGGATTATTAAAATCATCTATTTTCAATAGATTAATTATAAAGATACCTTCACTACAATAAAACCACTTTTTTTCAAATTTATGTCCTTGCCATGCTCTAATTTGACTAGTAGACGCCGGATTTATTTCATACATCCTAACAATTTCTTTCATGTTAAGCGTGTTGAAAAATTTTATTGAACCTCTTTCGTCTGTATGCTTTAAACCTTCATAAATAGTATAAGCCATATTTTACAACTGCTCTTTTATATAGTCTAAATTTAATAGCAAGTTTTTTAATGCTTCATTAGATAATTGCTCTGTGTTATGCGAATGGTAATCTTCTATATTACTAATGTCCGTTTCACCTTCAGAGAAATATCTGCTATAATTTAAATCTCTATTGTCTGCAGGTATTCTGTAGAATTCACCCATATCCTCTGCTTTCTGCATTTCTTCTCTTGTACAAAGTGTTTCATACAGTTTTTCACCATGTCTTGTTCCAATGATTTTTATTGGATTATCTGCTTTAAAGATTTCTTTTACAGATTGTGCTAAATCGCCAATGGTACTTGCAGGGGCTTTATTTACAAATAAGTCTCCCTGATTTCCATTTTTAAATGCAAAAAGAACTAAATCTACAGCATCTTCTAAAGACATAAGAAACCTAGTCATTTTTGGATCTGTAATCGTAAGTGGTAAACTGTCTTCAATTTGTTTCACAAAAAGCGGAATAACGGACCCTCTCGAAGCCATTACATTACCATATCTTGTTAAACAAACAATGGTATTATCATCTTGAATATTTCTAGACGCGGCAACAGCAACTTTTTCCATTAATGCTTTACTAATACCCATTGCGTTAATTGGATAAGCAGCTTTATCTGTACTTAAGCAAATAATGCGTTTTACACCATGGGCAATGGCAGCATCAATTGTGTTTTGTGTTCCAAAAACATTTGTTTTTGTTGCTTCTATTGGAAAAAATTCGCACGAAGGAACTTGTTTTAAGGCCGCAGCATGAAAAACATAGTCAACCCCTCTCATAGCATTAGAAATACTATTATAGTCTCTTACATCCCCTATATAGAACTTTATTTTACTGTTCTTTAGGGTGTTTCTCATATCATCTTGTTTCTTTTCATCTCTACTAAAGATTCTTATTTCTTTAATATCAGTTTCTAAAAAACGATTAAGAACGGCGTTTCCAAAAGAGCCTGTGCCTCCTGTAATTAATAAAGTTTTGTCTTTAAACATAAATGTATTTTTAAATACCCATTAGGGGTTTGTAAAGTTTTATATATTCTAAATATTGTGTTTTCTTATTAAATTTTTCCTTGGCAAGAGCTAAACAATGCTCTTCATACTTTTGTTTTCCATTCTTCTTTATATGTTCAATTGCCTTTAAAGCAGCTGTAATATTCCCTTGCTCAATAACTAATCCTGTTTTTTCAGTTACAGACTCAACACTACCACCGGTTTTGTAGGTGATAATTGGTGTGCCACAAGACAAAGCTTCTAAATTTGTTGTAGGAAATGTGTCTGCATATGTTAAGTTTAAGTAAACATCTGCAATAGAATATATTTCAGCTAATTCTTCAGCATTCGTTGTTCTTGGGATGGCTTTAATATTTTCAGGTAATAATTGGGCCTGTTTTGCTGTTACGCCAACCATAATTAGAATACATTCATCTCCAAGAATTTTGGAAAGCTCAATAAAATCAAAAAATCCTTTTCCTTTATCCCACACACTACAAACTCCTAAAACAGTGAATTTATTTTTTAAATCCAGCTTTTTTTCTAATTCCGCATTTTTTCGGGGTTTAAAAATTTCTTGAGAAACGCCATTAGGAATAACTGAAATAGTATGTTCTTTTAAAAATGATTGCTTCACAAGATCAGCTAACCAACTAGAGGGAGTAATTATATTTAAGTTTTTTGGATAATTGAATAAGCGCTTTTTTTCTATATAATTTTTTTTAGAGCGGTCAAATAAAACGGAGTTAGGATAGGTGTTGGTTTGCGGACATTTATAACATCCTGTTAGCCATTTTTGACAACCAACATGTTCAAAATGCGTACAATGACCGGTGATAGCCCATGCATCATGAAAAGTCCAGGTTATAGGTATATTTAATTCTTTTAAAAAACTAAAAAGAACTTCAATATTAATATAATACCCATGTAAGTTGTGTATTTGAATTAAATCTGGTTTAATCTCTTTTATTTGTTCTACTAATTTTATTGTGGCATTTTTAGACGAAAAACAATGGTTGTCAAATAGGCGAGTGGAAAGTACATGTGTATAATTATCTAAATTACTTCCTATTCTTATAACCTGAGAATTGCTTTTACTTTCTGGTTCTCTTCCATAAGCGATGTAACTTTCAAAACCATCTGCTAATAATAAATCGCCTATATCATTGGCAATTTTACCAGGAGATGCGTAACCAACAGTTGTATTTATTTGTAAAATCTTTTTCATATTACTACATCAAACTATTGGTGCTTTTTTTTGGGCCAGATTAAGAAAAACTTTTTCTTGAAAACCCGGGTTATAATACTTATCAATTATAGTGTAGCAATTTTGTATTAAGTCATTGCTTTTGTTTGGATTCTTATTAATCCAACTAAGTGTTTTTGTAAATAAATCTTCAACATTATTTTCTTCGAAATAAAAGCCAGTTACATTGTCTTCAATTGCTTCGGCTTCAGGTCCTTGGTTGCCAAAATTGTTGTGAGTACAAATAGGAGTTCCATAGCTTAAAGAATGTATAGCAGTTAGGCCTACATTACCTGGGGATACACACAAATCTGCTTTTGAGAAAAATTCCCCAATAATTTCTTCATCATAACAGCTACCGTAGAATTTAAAACTTCCTTGCGGCAGATTTGCTTCCGCAAAGTTGTGCAAATTTTCACTATCCTCACCGTCACCAATAATCAATACGTTTACCTTATATTCATTAGTGTTATTAATTAATTTACATGTCTCCAAAAGCATTTCAAGTTTCTTGGCCTTGGTTAATCTGCCAGAGAAGATTAAAACAGGTAAATTAGGATTATTGAAAAAATGAAAGACATCACTCTTATCAACACCGGTATATTTTTGTCGTTGACTTTTTTGGTAGTAATAGTTTAAGGAGTTAAAAACGACATGAATTTTATTTTCTTTAAAGCCATTTTTTATTAAAATGTTTTTAGAACGCCTTTCATAAACCATATTTGCCTTAGCTAATTTATAGAAGGTAGTTCTTAATAATTTTTTAGAAAAGCCCTCATTTCCATACAAACCATGACCTCTAAAAGCAATATTTATACCTCTAATTCTACAAACAATTGCCGCAACCCAATTAGAAAATAATTGAGCTTCTCCTAATAAAATCATTAAATCTATTTTTTTGCCAAATAGACATTGCTTTATAACACCACCTTGCCAAACCAAGTACTTATTCTTAATCCAAATATTTTTTATGTTGTTATTTATTTTATTCGAATGTGCTTGAAATTTAGGAGAGCTGAAATCTATAGTTTGTATTCCATTATTTTCATTTTTTCCACATGAAAAACGAAAATCAAAATCATCACTTTCTAATAATTGCAATATCAATGGCTCCATATAATGAGGAGCAAGGTTATTTGTAAAATGTATTGTTGGTTTAGGTTTCATGTAAAAACGAAGTATTAAATGTCTAAATTATTCCCAGCTAGTTGGTAAATAGTTATTTTGAATGGATACTTCTTCAATACTCTTTTTTAAAAAATGTTTCATGTGACTTAATTTCCAACCGCCAATAATATGGTCTCGTCTAGGTAGAAATTCATTTTCTTTAATTACGGTACCATCACTTATATGTGCACCTCTTACGCCAGAAGAGCAAGAATGATAACCTGTTTTAAAAACTAAATCGTAAGCAGCTTTATTAAAGCTATTAAACCCGCCATAGGTATATGCGAAATGAGGAATATCTCCACAAGAAGCCGTTAAAATGGTTTTACATTGATTTAAATTATCTTCAAATTCGTTTAAGGTTAATTTGGCTACATCTTCATGGTTCATGGTATGAGCTCCTATTTCATGCCCTTGTTTTAATAAGGAATCTAAATCTTTCCAGTTTAAAAATTCTACTGGAGGCATATCTATACGTGTTCTACAAAATTCGGCAGCTTTTTCGATGGAATCTATTCCTATAGAATTTGGATTAACAAAAAAACAAGCTGATGCCCCATATTTATTAAGTATTTCGGCAGCTTTTAGGTTACTTTTTAAGCCGTCATCTGAGCTGAAAGAAATATAGGGTTTATCGATATTGCCAGATAATACTTTTTTAATGGCATCTGAATGTGATAGAAAGGTATGCTGTTTTGATAATAATTTTAACAGCAAATCAAAATTGACTATTTCGTCATCAAAAATATGATGAATGTAAAGAAAATGCACTCTTGGTTTTTCAAAGACCTTATCAAAATCTACATTTCGTTCCTTTAGTGAGATAAGATCTAAAGCTATGTCGCGAGCAAAACTTCTTATTTGGGCTTTTTTAGATTTTGCCCAATAGTTTTGTAATTCCTCTAATTTGGTTATGTAGTGCATTTTATATTTAATTATATATTAAACGGACGAACCTTATTAATAGTATGATTTTTTACTTGATAATAGAGATTTAAATGCTCAGACAAATGCGTCGAAATCTTAAGTAAATTTATAATTCAATTCTTCGTGGTTTAGCCCCAAGGTTGTTTACTAAAAAACGATTAGATAAATAGGGGGTGAGAATGTGCTTTTTTAGGAAAGGTTACAAAGTAATGATTTACCGTCTAGCCCTTTTAGAGCTTCTAGAAAAATATAAACTTCCTCTAATGTTTGTTTGCCATCAGCAAAGCCAATTACCCCAAATTTAAAATATTTCATGGTTAAGTTGTCTTTTTCAAACTGCTTTATTACTTCCCAATTTTTTAAATCTTTGGTAATATATAAATGTGCATTGTTATCTAAAACACCGGGTCCTATTTCTCTTGTTGTACCAGCTAAATAAGTGTTTTCATCAATTTTCTTGGTATACCAAGCTGGGCCCATTAGTTTTTGACCTATTTCTATAGCTTCTGTTTTTCTGTCAAATATAATATGGTAAGATGGTTCAATAGGGCTATCCATTAACCAGTGAACTTTATCTTCTGTAAAAATAATGCTGCAGGTCCTATATTTTTGTTGGCCATCACCAATTTTTTTAACCTCAGAAAAGTCTTTGTTGGCAATAAGAATCCAACTTTCATCTTTAAAGTCTCCCGTACAAACCCAGATTTTATCGGTGAATTTATCGTAGTAGCAACCATGTACATGTTTTATGCTTTTTGCAGGAAATGTATAAATTTCTTCCCAAGATTTTCCACCATCTATACTTCTATAGATGGGAACAGTACCCCTAGCGTCATTTGCCCCGTATTCACCAAAATAAATATAACCCTCTGGAGTACAATTTATAGATTGATGCATAACATTTCTACAATTTCTAAGCTTTAAAGTTTCTTCTAATTTTTGCGTGATATGGTCATAATAATATACAATGCCTTGTCTTATAATTACTAAGTTTTTTTCATGATAAAAAACATTGCATTTATCTAACCTTAATAATCTACGAGAAATTCTAAATAAACCAAAAAAACGTTTAATAATGTTTACCTCAGGTAATTTTATAGTGTGTTCAACGGAACCAGTGGTATAAAATATTTTTCTATATTTTGAGGATATTACAGTGTCTTTTTCAACGAAGTGTATTATTTCTCTATTTAATTTCTCGATTATTTGCACGGTGCTTTTTTGTTCAATTAGCAGTTTAATTTTTAATATATAATTTAAAATTAATGCTGAAAATTAAAGATTAAAAAATCCTTTTATTTAAAATGTTTATTTTTTTGCTTTTACAATAATAAAATATGTTTAACCAAAATTTAGTAACTTCTATAGACTTGTTTTATATGATTATTGTTGAATTATTCTTAATCTTTGTTCGTTAATACCTTTTTTTTTGTATCTATTAAAGTCTTTAGGTGTTATAGGATTTCTATCTCTTAAACCAATTTTTATTGTATTAAAAAAATCTTTTTTAAACTTGGTTTTGAATTGATTCCAAATACCTTCCTTTTTTGCGTAATAGGGATATTTAAATAAAAAATAAATTAAAAACGCACTAAGTTCTTTTATTGGATATAGCGTAAATGCTATATAAAGCTTGTTAAAATAGCCTGATAAGGTTTCGCGAGATTTATCCCTAGCTTCGTCACTGCCCTTATGCCATAACACAACAGATTCATCTTTAACTATACGATAGTTGGTGGTAATTAATTTTATCGATAAAAATGATTCTTCTCCTCCATACATAAAGTGTTCAGGATAAAATCCGACTAAGTTATAGATGCTTTTTCGATGCAGGGAAATACCTCCACTGAATAAATTAGTTTCAAATATATTTGGGTTATGAATTTCTATTTTTGAATCTATTTCACTTTTATCATTGAATTCGTATACCACACCTGCTACAATTCCTATTTTTGAATCAGATTCTATAGTACTCATAGAGTTTAAAACAGCGTCTTGATGGAGTACCCCATCGTTATCTAGAAAAAAAATATAATCACCATTGCAATAAGGAATACCTAAATTTCTACCTCCTGGACAGCCATAATTCTTTTTTAATTCTATTAATGTAATGTCAGGAAAGTTTTTTTTTGTTAGGGGTACTGATTCATCGGTGGACCCATTATCAATAACAATGATTTCAATATTTTTATATGATTGGTTTAATGCACTTTGGATAGCAATTTGAGTTTCTTCAGCTCTATTCCAATTTAATATCTGAATTGAAACTAGTGGTTTCATCATTTTTTGTTTCATTTAAAAAAATTCCTACAATAAAAAAATAAAAGGTTGTGAATTCTACCACTATGATTAAATCTGTAGTAAAATAAAATACAAAAATATTTAAATGTAATAGTATAATATATTTAGCAATAATGTCATTTTTATAACGATGTTTTTGCCTAAATATTTTAAGTATATAATAATAGTATAAAACATAAAGTAAAAATCCAATTATTCCTCCAGTAACTAATATATATAAGTAACTGTTATCAAAAGTTATATTATTAAAGTCTGTGGTTGACCTTAAACCTTTAGCACTACTTGTCCCTAATAATGGATTGTTTAATAGCATATCGACTTTCTGTTTCCAAATACCATCTACTCTACCATTTAAAGTTAAAATATCAGTATTGGAATTACCATTTTCAGAGCCGATAAGAGATTCAAATCTAGTGTTTTCAGATAAATTTGAGAAAAATGGAAAGCTGGCAAAAGCAACAAATGCAAATAGAAAAAGCATTATGTACCTTTTTTCAATTAATAAGTTTACTAAAAAAATTAGAGCTATACAAATTAATCCAGTTCTCGAGAATGTTATAAAAATAGAAGTAATTATGGCTAATAGAAATAAAATAAAAATAATATAATTTAAACTAACCTTTCGCCATAATATTAACAAAGCTATAAGAGCATTAAGTTGAAAAAATGCCGCATAATTTGGGTTTCCAGCTGTCCCAATTGCTCTTGATAGACCATATTCTAATTCTTTTTCCTTGCCATAAATCAAAAATAACTCTTGGCCATAACCTGCGATATCATAATATTGTATTAATGAGGCTATTACAGATATAAAAAAACCAAGTGATAAAAGCTTTATCAAGTTTTGAGATTTTATTTTTAGATTTTGTCCAATTAAAAACCCAGCATGAACAATTAATAAATTTCTGAATAAAGAAAAAATAGTGTTTAAATCACCTAGAACAGGAGAGTATCCTCTTAGTATTTGAATATAAATACTGGCTATATTCGATATAATTATTAAAAATAGTAATGAATATAAGTTTGAATTTAAATTACTTTTATTCTTAATAAAAATTAATATACCAATAAAAAATATATCTTCTAATCTAACTGGAACACCGCCAATATTAAAAGTTGGAATTAAAAATATAAAGAGTATAGTTATTAATAAAATTATCCGAGGTCCCATATACTAATAGCTCCTTGATAATATCCATGGTAATGAGGTACTTTTTTTTACCATTATAATAGCAAAAATAAAAGAAAATAAACCTGTTGCCATTTGAATATATATAATTATTTGAACATCTAGTAAGTTTTTAGCATAAGCTATATAGATAAGCAAATATTGAATTATAATACTGGACATTGTAATTATTGTTAATATTTTTTGTTTTTCATAATATAGTAGTATACCACCTGGTGCTGAAAAGATATTTTGAATAGCTACAGTTAAAATTAGGGCCTTAGAAAATTCTTTGGCTGAATGATAAGACTCATCTAGTGCAATTTGTATTAAAATATTTGACCCAAACAAAAGAATTAGACCGAAAAGGGTGATGATAGTTAAATAAAGGTAAGTGCGCTTAACCACTAACTGATCTTTTACTTTTTCCTTTTTAGATAGAAGTTCATAAATCATTGGTTGCCAAATTCGATTCAAGGTAATAGTTACAAAACTAATTATTAATGCAATTCGCATTGCTCCTGAATAAATTCCAGTTTGTTCTGTTCCTAATAATGAAGCCATCAATAGTAGCAGTGCACTATTGCTGAGCCAAAAGCTTAATGAATATGGTAATAATGGTAGACTTGATTTTAAATCTCTCTTAATTTTATTAAAATTTAAATTGAATTCTATTAAATTATTTTTGATCATATAATTAAGAGAAAATATAGTAAAAATGATTCCAGATAATGCTAAACTATATATTCTCCCTTGCCAATTCCATTCAAAAACTACTATGAAAGCTATGGTAGTTATAAGTATAAAAAGAGTGTTTAAATTTTGAAATTTGCCAAATAATAATGAATTCCCTTGTGCTATGAAAATAGTAGTGCAAATTTTTATTATAAACATACAAAAAGTTAAAAAAACAGTATAGAATAACCAAACCGTTTTTAAACTAAAAATAGAATAGAAAAAATTTGAAAATATAGTGAAAATAATCATAAAAATTAAAGAAGTAGACAAAGCGATGATTACGCTATTGCCAACGAACTTTTTAAGTGCTGATTTCCCTTTTTTGAAAAAATAAACTTGAATTAATTCTTGTGAGCCTAAGCCTACAAAAACTGCCAAAAAGCCAGAAATAGACTCTATTATACTCAATGTTCCATATGAAGTTGGGTTTAAATAATGAGTAATTACGGGTAGCATTAAAAAAGGTAGTATTTTGTTCAGAATATCTGCTACTACATACGTAAGTGATTTATTGTAGTTGGAATTCTTATTCCTTAATTTATTTATTAGTTCCTTGTATAAAATCACAAATAATTAGTATTAATTAATTTCTGTTGCAAAGTCCAAATTAAAATTTAAATAAAGAAATTTATTATTTATTATTTCAGTATTTTCGATATGATGTATTTTCAAATAATTATAATTGAAAAATGAATATAAATTATTTAATATTAGCACACTCTAATTACAGCCATTTGACTAGGCTTATTCATGCATTGGATGATGTAAATGTTCAATTCTATATACATATAGATAAAAAAGCAGAATTTGTATATGAGACAGATAAATCAAATGTTTATATTTTAGAAAAAAGAAGTTCTATTTACTGGGGAGGTTTTGGTATGATAGAAGCGACGCTTGCTCTTTTAAAAAAAGCAAAAAGTTGTGGTAATGGAGGTTACTATATTTTGTTAAGTGGTGCAGATTTTCCTATTAGAAGTAATGAAACTATTCGAAATGTATTATCTTCAAAGAAGGAATTTATAAATATTCAGCCTGGACCTTTATATCATAAGCCGATTGAAAGGTATCAACATTATTATTTTGATATTGATAGGAGAAACCCTAAGGGTATTCGTTATTTGTTATTTAGATTTCTAGAAAAATTACAGATAAGATTAAAAATAAAGAGAAAAATACCTTTTAATTTATATGTAGGTTCTCAATGGTTTGCTTTAACACATGAATGTATAGAATATATATTGGATGAAGTTAACAATAACGTAAATTACTTAAGATTTTTTAAGAACGTATTTATACCCGACGAGGCATTTTTTCATACTATTATTGGTAACTCTCCTTTCCTTGAAAGAACTGAAGGTAATTTAACATATGTAGATTGGAGTGTTCACCCAGGTCCCGCAAATATTAATGAAAATCATTTGCAGAAATTTCAAGAAAATGAATTTTTTGAAACTAAATACGGAAAAAATAAACCTATGTTTGCAAGAAAATTTGATGACAATAGTGAAGATATCATAAAAAGTATTACATCAACAATACGATTATAAATTTATAGAGTTTTATTCGCATTGTTGATTTCAGCAATACTTAATTGTAAAATATCATTTTTAAATTAAAACGATGTTTTGAATTAATTTAGAAAATAAGTTAAAGGCAATCAATTCCTCCAGAAGATTGGGTATCTACTTCAATATTTATTGCACCATTAACCAAACCTATAGTTCCTGAACCGGCATGGCTTAAAAAAGTGTTGGTGTTTTCAAATATAGCATTAATAGAACCTCCATAACTATTGGTAAGGAATAAAGAATTATCAACATCAATGGTGCAATTTTTAAATATAATAATACCAGACCTTCCTGTACTATCACCTATATCTAATATATTCGACTCATTGTTACTAGTAAATCGAACTCCGTTAAATAATATATTACCACGGATTTCGTGTAAGCTCATACTAGTTTCAAATATCATGTCAACATTACAGAAACTCATATTTGTTTCATAATTTCTTTTATCAGCTAGATTAACTTCTTTAGGATTTTTAAAATAAATTTGACCTCCTGACCATGACTTTAAGACATTGGTTAACCTTCCTAGTGCAGCAGTTGTATTTTCAACAACTAATGAGCAAGCAATTGTATTCGCATTAGCATTTTGATAATTATCTTCGGACTGAACTTGTCCCACCACTCTTAAAAAGAGGTCATTTTGACCAAAGTTGGAATTTCTAATAGTTAGTGTTGAAGGGTCATCTGTTGCGTATAGTGGATAGAAATTTTCAACATTAACTGCGTTTATGTTCTCCCAGATTTCACCGTCAAAAATTGTATTTGCAATTATATTACGTACTGAGCCGCCAGGATTATTGGGCATGTTAAAAGTTATGTTCCTTAGAATTCTTTTTGCACTTGAACTGGTTGAATTTGATGGGCATTTAATAAACTCTACATTTCTGGAAATATTCTCCGGGTTCGCCCCATATTCACCAACATTTATATCTTGCCAAAGATTTTCAATTCCTGCAAGACCATTTGCAAAGTAGTATACATGTTCGCCAATATTCTCAAAATTCCCACCTATTGCTTTAAAATTTGTCATCGTGCTTCCTGCAAATGCCATTTGTCTTGTATTTTTTATTGTGGTGTTGTTCATGGTAATGTTGCTAACCGATCCAAATGCAATGGTTGCCTTAACTCCGAAACCCAAGTTTCCGTCATTGCTATTTGTGGAATTGCCATCCCAATATAGGTTGTTAAAAGTAACATTGCTCACCGTACATGTTATATCACCATAAAAAGATTTGGAATAATCCTTTCTTTTTAGCATTCTACCGTTAAAGTTATATGTGCCAGGAACTTTAATTGTTAATTGTGAAGTAATTTCATAGGTGTCGGTTTCCGAAGTGTCGAATTCAAAAATATCGCCAGGATTCATGGCATTAAAAGCAGATTGTATAGCTTCACTAGCATTAGAACTGCAATTATTACAGAAATCACTAAAATAAATTGTTGGAAGGTCCTCATTCTGTGTTTTAATTGTTACTTCTGCTGTTTGTATAATATTGTTTCCGTCTTCAGTGTTGACATCAACGGTATAAGTAAAACTATCTTCTTCAGCAACTGTTTCTTCAACAACTGTCTCCGGAGTTGAATTCGGAATAAAAGTAAGTGTGTTGTTTTCGTTTATTGTAATGGTGCCATTACTTGGCTGAGTTGTCTCAATGATCGATATATTTGTCTGAGATTCTAAATTGTCGTTAGATAAAACATCCATTATCATACTTACATTGGGTGAAATTGTATAAGTATCATTTATAGCTATTCTTTCAAAAACAGATTCATTGTCGTTTGAAATGACATATTCGGATAATAAATCGGTGTCCTTACTACACGAGAAAAATATAGAAATTACTAAAAGGACAAATAACAATCTTAGGATTTTAATTAAGGACATAAGTAGGAATTTTTCTTTAATGTTAATAAATATGTAATTAGGGTTACAATGATAGTTTATTATTTCATTTTTTAGATGAAATGTTGATTTTTTTCGATAAAGTGCAATTTCGGAAAAGGGATTTGAATATTTCAATGGCAAACTTATTGGATTTTTAATGTTTTAATTAATTAAAAAAATGATTTCATGAAATTATTTATTGAAGTGCTTACGATTTGGATAGGTTGATTGGATCATATTGATCGATGAAATACATATTTTTTAGTGGAAGATCGATGAATTACTTAATTTGTTAACAATATTTTAATTTTCTAAAAGATGAGTTGATAAGAAAAACTAGTTTTCTTATTTTGATATTTATTCATTATTTGACTTCAAATACTAATTAATCCCCTTAATTAGTAAAATGTCTGAAATTTTTTATGGCGTGTCTAATTAAAATAAATTTCGATATTAAAAAAGGGGGTAGTAAAAGTTGAAATGATTTTCAAGAAAACAGCGACTTCGACGTTTTTAACAAAAAAAAGTTAAAGCTAAAATTCAATAATTTACATTTTAATAACATTATTATAAAGTATTTTTTAGTGTTTTATAAGCTAATGATTCACAAATTAGAGGAATTATGGAGCTGATTTAAGTAATGTTTGGAGAGAGTGTATAAAATTTTTGTTTTTTATTACCCAAATTTTATATATGATTTAGGATATATTTAGACATTGAGAAATATTCTAATAAAATTTATATTGATTTTCCTTTAAGCCAAGTATTGTTTATAGTTAATGAACTTAAGACGGAAATTATTACAATTCTATGGATTCATTTTTAAATTGATATTTTATTTTTATAAATTAGGTAACAATGAACGAGTATTAATTTAAAAGCCTCAATGGTACTTTTGAAAGCTAACTACTCCAAAAATAAGATTACCTTAATTTAAGGTGCAATTCTATGCCATAATCTTAATTATGAAATAATTTTGGTTGTAAATTTTTAATAAACAAACGGGGGTATTGAAACACTTAAAAAGAGTTGAAATAACTTGAAATTCGTTTTGTTATAAAGGTTTTAAAGAATTTGTAATTATTATTTATTTAGAAGAATTTGTGGAGAGTTTAATATTGTTAATTGTATAGATTTAATATAAAATAAAAAGCACAAGTAATTGACGAAAGTAGTTTCGGTAAAATATTTTATTATGATGGTAGAAATTTAAGCTGTTAAAATACTCTAGCAGAGCAATTAATGGATATTATAATTTCAGAATTAACTAGGTGAAGACTTTGTTGGTTTTATTCATGCTTGAAAACTAGCACCAAAGAGTTTAAATAAAATAATTCTAAAATGGTATATTTCTAGTTAAAAAAAATAAATTAAATGTTTTAATTTAGGGATTAATCCAAATTACAATTTATAGCTGTTCTAGAGGAAATCATGAATAATTTGTAGTAATGGTTAAAATGTAAATAATAAAAGTTAATTTGCCTCAAAAATTTTTAATGATTCTATTTTTTTGTATATAAACAGTAAATGTTATTATTCAGTTATGGTTAGATTTTCTTATTAATTTAGAATGGACTTAAGCAATTATTACTGAAAATTATGAAAGCTGCGCTAAATATGAAAAAATAATTTTAATATCTGGAATTACTTTAATAAATATTTAGGGCATTGATAGATTTGATTAAATAAATAACAATATTTTTTATAATTAAACTTTTACAAGATGGTATGAATAAATTGACTTGGATTACCGATAATTTTATTGTAGTTAGCGGCAGTAATGTTCCAATTAGTAAGAATCTTAAGCATCAGAATAATCAAGTTTCAGGTGTTAGACATGATTCTAAATATATACTCTTTCTTAAAAATATGTTTTGGCCCTTTTTTAAATTTTTAACAGATTGTACAATTGATGGCTTTATTGAGAGAGGTATTGGGAAATGGATAAAAAGTTCTATAAATGAAGAATCTGTCTTTCTCGATATAGGTTGTGGAAATACTAGATTGTATAAATATTTACCTAATAATATTATATATAATGCCTTTGACATATCTATTTCAGAATTTCATTTACGTAGAATTCTGTATAAGAAAAATGTTAATATTTGTTTGAGTTCAGCTCATAAAATTCCTTTAAAATCGAACTCTGTTTCAATAGCGGCCTCAACGGAGTGTTTTCGCCATATTCCGGATTTTGAAAAGGCAATATTAGAAATGTATAGAATTTTAAAACCTTGCGCAATTTTGGTTTGTAGTAATGCAAATGCTTATTCAAAAAAATATCAAATTAAAGGTCCAAATGAAAACGCATGTAATAATTGGTCATATAATGAATTTGTTGATTTAATGGAAAGAAATAATTTTAAGTTAATTGAGGGGTATATGAAGGGATTATGGATTCCATTGCCTTCTTGGCTAACTAAGGCAAGTGTACAATTGCCAATAACATCAACAGAAGAAAGTAATAATACCAATTTTTTCTATAAATTCAAGGTGGTCAAATAATGTTTATAACTGTCTAATAGACAATTTTTCTTTTTGAAGGGTCAAATACACCAAGGCTATTCTGTCACGATAGAAAATAGTAAACTTAAGCATGGGTTCAAGACCGAATCATAAAAGTTATAACTTTCCTTTTGTCTTTTGTTATTTGGTTTGTTCAGCATTGTACCCGCAATTATTTTTGCGTCGTAGGTTGATGGTATTTAGAAAGGTGCCTGCTAAGTTATTGGAGATAGAGATGAGATATACTTTCTTGTAATTGATTCTAAAAAAAATAATATCTATTTTATTTTGCAAATTGTTACTTTTTAATTTTTTACAAAAATTATGGGGATAATAAAGGGTATTATAGTTTTGGAGATTTTCTCAATGGTTAAAGGAATTACAAGAGCGATTTGAGGGGGGGTTAATGAAACTGATATAGTATTAATATTTTTGGTAACTAAAGCAATGAAATTATACTTGCCCGATATGGTGAGAATCATGAGGAATTTAGAAATTTAAATTATTACATAAAATCAATCAATTAAACTTTTAAATAATACCTGGAGACATTATTTGTTATACAAATGGAATGTATAAAGTTTTGCAAAAGTTATATTAAACTTTTAAATATAATAATTTGTACGGTGTTGCTAACTTTAACTAATTTGGTAGATAATTGGTATTATATTAGAAGTAACAACATTATTTAATAGTTATTAGACTGTAGTTCAATTATCAACCTTTAGAATGTTAATATTTAGGAAAAAAATTGCCACCATTTTTTTTGGATTACCCCATAACCATAGCCGTATTTTTTACCATATCCTAAGTCTTGACTTTTCACATCATTTACAATAAAGGATAGGCCTTTAATTTTCCCTTCTTTATGAAGACCAATAGGATAATCAATTACTCTTGTTTCAGTGTTTTCGGCACGTGTAACATATATTGTTTGACCTGCATATTTGCTAATTAGTTGTGTGTCAGTAACTAGCATAATAGGGGCAGTGTCTACAATTACATAATCATAATTTTCACTTGCATTTGAAAATAATTCTTCAAATCTATTACTTAACATTAATTCAGCAGGATTAGGTAAAATCTTACCCGAATAAATAATATCTATATAATTTGAATATACAAGTAGTGTGTTAGTTATATTTTTAAGAGATAGGCTTTTGTCATTAATATAATCTACAAGCCCTATATCTAGTCTTTTTTTATTGTTTCCTAAAACATCAACATTTTTATCCGTGAAAAAAGAGTATATCTTTGGGTTTCTGATATCTGCACCTATTAATAACACTTTTTTTCCAGTACTTGCAAAAACCATGGCTAGATTTGATGAAACGAAAGTTTTACCTTCTCCAGAAATACTAGATGTTACAAATATAATATTATTGTTATGTACCTCTTTTTTTGTTGAAATAAGATAATCTATATTTGTCCGTAAAATCCTAAAGGATTCACCAAGAACAGACCTATCATTATTACTAAGTATTTTATGTTGTTTTTTGGGAATTCTAGGAAGTTCAGCTAATACTGGAATTTCATTAGTTAATTTTTCAAGACCTTCTTTATTGTGAATTTTATTATCTATTAAATTAAGAAAGTAGATTAAACTAAATGGAATTATAAAACCAAAAAGAATTGCTCCAATATAAACAAGGTTTTTCCTTGGGTAAATGGGCAGTTCACTAATATTATAGGCGTAATCTATTATTTTTGATTTTGGAGCAGCAGAGGCTACTGAAATTTGAGCTTCTTCTCTCTTCTGTAATAAATAGAGATATAGAGATTCTGTTGTTTCTTGCTTTCTGGTAATATCTCTTAATGCTCTTTCATTACTAGGGGCTGAATAGATTTTAGAGTTTATCCTGGATTGTTGCCCACTTAAATTATTTACAGTAAGTGCTAAATTGTTATTCATGTTGTTTAAACTGGATTGTAAACTATTCTTTAGTCCAGAAAGTTCGTCATCCATGTTCACAACAATGGGGTTTTTTTCGTTAGAACTTTTGAGTAATCGGTTGCGTTCTTGTATTAATTGATTGTATTTGGCGGTAATATTAGATATTGAAGGATCGGAGAGACCGATGTTAGCTGGTAGTAAATCGTATCCTTGTTGATTTTCAATATAATCCTTCATTGAAGATGCAATATTCAATTGATTTTGCATTGATGCCAGTTCTTGTTGATTGGAAGCCCCTATATTTAAATTTATATTAGATTGAGAAGCAATATCCGTCAAGCCTCGGGATGTTTTAAAATTTTGTGCTGATGAATCAACTTCAGATAAATTACTATAAATATCATTAATTCGTTCATTAATAAAACTTGAAGTTTTATTGGCAATTTCTTTTTTGTCTAAAACACCATTTCTATTATAAATGGAGACTAATTCATTTAAAATATCAATACTTTTTTCTTTTATTGGGTCATGAAGCGAAATGGTTAAAACATTGGAAAATTTATCAGCTTTAGAAATGTTTATTTTATTTCTATAAATCTGTGCAACTGTAGCTATTTTTTTAAAACTGATCTCAAATTTTTCGCCTTTTAATTTTGAAATATCTGTTGAAGGTGTGATAATAATGTCACCTATTTGAGTTTTGATTGTTTTTCCAAATGAGTATTCTTCCTTATGATCGGAGTCATTTTCATTAAAATCAAAATTGGTTGAAGTTTTTATAGTTATAAAAAAACTAATGTCTTTATTATAAACTAGAGAGTCTGGAGCTAATGTGTTAATTTTAAAAGGCGGATTGTTATATAATTCAGATTTTATTACATCGCCAATTTGAAAAATGCTTTTGTTAAGTTCAAGATTTTCAATAATTTCGAGAAAATTAGAACGAGAACCTAAAACTTCAATCTCGTCTTCAACATTTTTTTCTGCACCAGAAAAAAGATCTAACTCTTTAAATGCTGCAAGGTCAGTAGATCCATTTTTTTCATCTAATATTTTGATTTTTGTTTGCGATGCATAGGATGGGATGGCATATCTATTAAATAAAAATGCAAAACAGAGTAAAATAAAAATTGTTATAATAAACCACCATTTATGTTTTGCATATTTTGTGAACGTGGTTTTAAAATCAAAATCTATCATTGAATTGGCGAATTTGGGTCAAGTTAAATAGTGTAAATAATATAAAATTAATTTCTTGTTAGCATTAGAACTGTAGATGTTATTAAAATACTAGCAATTGAAACTGCAATAGTTGCTCTATTGTCTAATGATGAGGCCGTTATGGCAGAATTGTTTGGTTCTATATAAACAACATCATTTTGTGAGAGGTAGTAAACCGGGGAGTTTAATGATTCTTTGTTTGTTAGGTCAATTCTTGTATATACTTTTGTTCCATTAAAATCTCTTATAACTAAAATATTCTCCCTCATTCCTTTGATAGTTAAGTCATTTGCTAATCCTATGGCTTCTAAAATTGAAATCTGTTCTCCATTTACAGGGTACGTCCCAGGTCTATTAACCTCTCCTAGAACGGTTATGGTAAAATTTTTAAGTCTAATATTTATAATGGGATTTTTTAGATAATCAGATAAGGCAATTTTAAGTTTATCTTTTACTTCTTGAGATGTAAGCCCGGCCAACCTAATTTTTCCTAATACAGGAAAATCTATATTTCCCTCTCTGTCGATAATATAATCTACTTGTTCTGGTATGGAAGAATTATTAATTAATCCTCGGTATAAGTTAAATGGTAGGCTGGCTTCTGGGTCTAAGGTTGAAATATGTATGCTTAAAACATCATCAATTTTATATCTATTATCGGTTGAATTATCATTTACTATTGTTTCAAAATCATTGGCATTTTGGAAATAAACAACATCCTTTTTTGATGCGCATGATTTCATTAAAAGTAATAATGTGCAAAGTAAGGCTAAATTAAATATATTCTTTTTCATATTATTTTACACTTCTTAAATAGTTAGAACTTTGATTTATTTTTGGATTTTCTATTATTGGGTTATCTTTTATTAATTTGTCTAATTTTTCATATTCCGAATTGTTTGAAATGAATTCTGGTACAATTTCTTTCATTATCTTAACTGTATTTCCAGTCGAAAATATGTTTGTTATACAAAGTTCATCAATTTTAGATTTGACAAAATTATAGTCTATATCTCTAGCTTTACTAATCATAATTTTCTTATTATATGTAGGAATAGTATTTTCTCCGTTAGCTAATAATTCTTCATATAATTTTTCTCCTGGTCTTAAACCAGTAATTTTTATATCAATATCTTCTGGATAGTGCAGTCCTGAAAGTTTTATCATATTTTTTGCTAAATCAAAAATCTTTACAGATTCACCCATATCAAAAATAAAAATCTCATTACCTTTTCCCATTGCACCTGCTTCTAAAACTAATAATGAGGCCTCGGGAATTGTCATAAAAAAACGAGTTATATCTTTATGTGTAACTGTTAAGGGGCCTCCTTTTTCAATTTGTTTTTTAAATAAAGGAATTACTGATCCATTTGATCCTAATACATTTCCAAAACGTGTAGTTATAAATTTAGTATTTGAGGTTTGTTGTAAACAGCTAATGTACATTTCAGCTATTCTTTTGCTTGCTCCCATAATATTGGTAGGATTCACTGCTTTATCTGTTGAAACAAAAACAAATTTATCTATATTATTCAAAGATGATAAATCTGCAATAACCTTTGTACCTGCAATATTGATTTTTATAGCCTCATAAGGATTTGTTTCCATAAGAGGTACGTGTTTGTAGGCGGCGGCGTGAAAAACAATATTTGGCTTATGTTCATCAAAAATCTGGGACATTCTATTTTTGTCTCTAATATCACTAACTAATGTTATGAAATTATGATGACCATTTTGCCTTAGCTCTTGTTGTAAATCGTATAAGGGAGACTCTGCTTGATCTACAATTATTAAACTACGATAATCATACTGAGATATTTGTCTTACAAGTTCACTTCCTATGGATCCGGCACCACCAGTTACAAGAATTATCTTGTCCATTAATTCATTCTCAATTTTGTTGTTTTTTAATTTTATAGGTGCACGATCAAGTAAGTCTTCAATTTGTATTTGTTTAATTTGTGAGGGCTTTAATTCTCCATTTATCCAGTCATCTACTGGTGGAACTATTTTTACTTGCACTGGTAAGTCTACTAATTTTTCCACTAATATTCTTAGATTGTTTGGGCTAATATTTTGTATGGAAAAAATTATTTCAGATATATTTTTTGAGGTAATAAAGTCTTTTGTTAAGACTGTTTTGTCGTATATTTCAAGTCCGTTTATTTGTTTTTTGATTTTTTGATTTTCATGATTAATATAGCCAATAATTCGAGTAGTGTTAAATCGTTTATTGGAGATAACGTTATGTGTTGTTATTGCCTCTTCACCGGCACCATAAATTAAAACATTTTTTGTTATTTTATAATTCGAATTAATTAATCTATGATAAAAATATTTAAACGCAAATCGAGCTGCTGTAAGGCCTAAAAAGGAAAGAAGGCTATGAATGATAATAATAGATAAAGGTATAGTAAACCCAGAAATGAAGTCACCCTCCTTATTGATTATAACGAATAATATAGCGAGTATACTTCCTAAACATACTGCATTAAATATGTTGTATACATCTTTAGCTCCAGTATGCCGAACCACACCTTTATGTGAGCCGTTTATTAGAATTGAAATGCCTGAGAATATAAGAATTATAGGTAGTTGTAATGCAAGTTTGTCAGTTTCAAAACTTAGGGTAAGATTGAATCTTACTAAATATGAAAGAAAAAATGAAAACCCTACAACTAAAATATCTATTAAGAATACTAGCCATTTTGAAGAATGATTTTTAGTACTTCTGATTATAAAATTCATAAAATATTAAGATTTAAAGGTTAAGTTGTTAACCAAAAATACTAAGTACAATTAATGTGATTATTCTTTATGTCGATTATTTCGTTGAACTTGTAAATAATTCGATTAAAGGTAGATAGTTAACAGGCTTTAGACTTTACATTTATTTTAAATTTTATTTTGAGAACATTTTCAAGATTCTTTTGAAATTATTTAATAGCCTTTTTAATTTATTTTTAGAATTACACTTTTTAATATGCAAAGATAGAATATTTTTTTATCCTGTTAATGGAATGCGAGTTTTTAAACGAGAATTTAGCTTGTTTGAACGGATCAATCATTATAATATGTTTAAACAAAATTAAATTTGATAATCGAATAAATTATACAATGAAAAATAATTACTCTTTAATTAAAGTTGTTTCTATACTTTTTCTTTTTACAATTAGTTTAAGTCTTCGAGGCCAAGGAGTTTCAGATGAAGGAGAGTGGAGTACACCTGTTCCATTCAGCATTGTTCCTGTTGCGGTGTCTAATCTTC
>TARA_R110002051_G_scaffold323503_1_pt1 | contig 48630 bp, 50 predicted proteins | sample TARA_R110002051 | Tara Oceans TARA_R110002051 (sample SAMEA4397023) | marine metagenome | biome: Polar Biome; feature: [MES] marine water layer (ENVO:01000295) within the mesopelagic zone...; material: water (ENVO:00002006), including particulate matter (ENVO:01000060) such... | reverse complement strand
AGCTCGACCAACTAACTGTATCGTCTGTATGAGTCAGTGCACTAGACCGGACCTGAAGCCCCCTACAAGGCTCTTGGCGAATTCCACCAGCCGGTTGGAAATCCCTCCGGCCGCCATAATGTTACCTGCAAGAATGAAAAACGGAATCGCAACAAGCGGAAACTTGTCCAATGAAATGAACGCTTGCTGCGCAAGCAGCATCAATGGAAATTTTGTAAACAGCACTATCCCGAGAACACTCGAAAGACCAATTGCAATCCCAACAGGAACCGATACCGAAAACAGCAAAAAAATGGCGATAACCATCACGACGGTCATATTTGTTCCTAGGTTATAATTTGCAGAGCGCCACGGTATTCGAGGACCTAGTCTGTCTGACGCGCCCAGCTCGCCAACACCGCGAAGATGGCTAGAAACGCCCCGGTGGGTATCGCCAAATAGGCCCAACTCATCGAAATGTTGACACCTGCCATCGTTTGGCCCCGTACAAAATAGGTAAACTTAATTCCGTAAAACAGCAGCAAACCGAACAGAACAAGCATGCTGACAACCGCCGTGCCACGCATCAATTTTCTGGGACCAGCCGCAGCTACCGAGTACAGCGCGTCCACCGAAATCATGGCGCCGGCGCGAATCGTGCCGCAAACTCCCAGATATATCGCCCAGATGATCAACATCCGAACCAAAGCTTCCGACCAGGGGGAGGGCTCTTCCAGGATGAATCGGCTCAATACCTGGAAGGCTCCTATTGCAACGGCAACACCAAGGAGGATGCAGGCGACACCGCTTCCTGCTCGCGTCAATACATTATCGATAGCCAGCAGAACCTTGCGAATATTGCCTACACTCATCCTCGCCCCTCCCCTTGAACGGACTTACGTCAGTAGTTGATGATCTCGTCGATCTGCTCTTGACCGAAGCGTTCACCCAACTTGGCATAGAGCGGCTTCAGGGCTTCCTGAAAGCTTTCAATCTCCACATCATAGGTGACTGTAAGACCGTTGGCCTCGAGAATTTCCGCACCATTCTGCGACACCTTGCGAACCTCGTCCTCGGTTACTTTCATCATGAGTTTGGCGCCGTCTGTGACGATTTTCTGATCGTCAGCCGACAGACCGGAGAATGTGCTCGGTGCGATGATCAACGACACCGGCGTATACTTGTGATTGGTCATGCTGATGTGCTTCTGCACTTCATCAAATTTGTTGCCGAGAATCGCATTGATGGGGTTTTCCTGGCCATCAACGACACCCTGCTGCAGGGCCGTGTACACCTCGGTGATCGACATCGGCGTCGGCAGAGCACCAAGCATCTGCCAGGCTTCCATATCAATCGGCGTCTCCATTGTGCGCAGCTTGAGACCCTTGAGGTCATCAAGCGTCTTCACTGGGCGGACACTGTTGGTAAGCTCGCGAAAACCAAGGCCGCCAAACGAGAGACCGATAAACCCATGCTCTTCAAAGCCTTCCATGAACTTCGATCCGATCGGGCCGGACAAAACTCTCGACGCATGATCGAGATCCTTGAACAGGAACGGAATGTCGAAAATCTGCACCGCCGGATCGAAGTTCCCGATAATGGCGGTTCCGACGAGTGCTATATCAATCGTCCCAAGCTGCACGCCCTCAATCATCTCGCGGTCGCCGCCGAGGGCACCGGACAATTGCGGCTGGATCGCAATACGTCCATCCGACGTTTCGGTTATGTATTCCACCATTTTCTTGATACCGATGGACTCCGGGGCCTCCGGCGCGCCAACGCTTGCCAAGACGAGCGTGTGCTCCTGGGCAATTGCCGGCACAGCCAGCATCGCGCTGAGGACGAGTGTAGTGAGTTTCAGTTTCATCGTGCATCCTTTCGTAAAAATTGTTGGTAAACACATTGATACGGAACATTTGCATATGTTATGCACATTGGCAAGACTTTCGAAAATAAATGAAATGATCGACAATGACCAAAGGTAAGAGCGAACAGGCGCTGGACAAGTTGAGGATAGCCATCCTCACAGGCAAGCTGGCACCCGGCACTGCGTTAAAAATGTCTAACGTCCAGGAAATTTGCGGCGTCAGCGTCTCTTCGACCCGCGAAGCCTTGGCAGGCCTTGTCTCCACCGGGCTGGTAACGGCAGAACATAACCGCGGCTATCAGGTTGCATCACTGAGCGTGTATGAGCTTGATGACTTGGTCGCAACCCGGATCAGGGTTGAAGGCTGGGCATTGCAACAGTCTATCGAGACCGCGGACGAATTCTGGGAAGCCAACATTTTGTCCAGCCTCCACTTGCTTGAGCGCTTACCCAGAATGCAGGCAACAGGCCAAGCCGCATTCGACCGTCAATGGGAAGAACGGCATATCGATTTCCACCGATCCTTGATCTCAAGTTGCGGCTCCGAAATTACGTTGAAATTCTGCGACAGCCTCAGGGAAAACAACGATCGCTACAGGAGATTTTCGGCCACACTGGAAAAAGGGGAAAGGGACGTCAGCAACGAGCATAGGAAAATTGCCGAAGCCGCAATTGAAAGAGATGCAAAGGCTGCCGTTGACCTTCTTTCAAAGCATTACAGGGAAACCGCTGATATCGTGCGTGGAAACATTCCTGGCCAATGAAACTCCAATTCACCATCGGGAACACCTGGTGTCGACGCCATAGAAATTGGCTTGAAACAGCCAACATAGATGTATAATTCATAGAATTTCCCATTTTGACAAATATGAACAGATGTTGTGTCGTGGAATTTGCAGATAGATAAGACCTGAGATCGTCATGGGTGCATTTCAGCAGAATAATTCTAGATAAATATATAAATGACAACGAGATTTCTGGGATGTTGTAATGGCCAGTTTATTTGGTCATTGCATATTCGAGAATAACTGAATGTATGCTTCAACAGGAGAATGTTATGAAATTCGTGCGTTTTGGTAAGGCGGGCCAGGAAAAACCCGGCGTTCTGGACACAAACAGCAATATTCGGGATCTTTCCGGCAAGGTTTCGGACCTCTCCGGCGCAGTGCTGAGCGATCTTGGTGCGCTCGGTTCCATCGACATCGAGAGCCTGCCACTGGTCGAGGGGTCACCGCGGCTTGGCGCTTGTGTTGCGGGAACCGGCAAGTTCATCTGCATAGGCCTGAACTATTCGGATCATGCGGCCGAAACCGGTGCGCAAGTCCCGAGCGAACCGATTATCTTCATGAAGGCCACCAGCGCCATCTGCGGTCCCAATGATCCGATCATTGTGCCGCGCGGTTCGGAAAAGACCGATTGGGAAGTTGAGCTTGGGGTGGTCATCGGCAAGCCCGGCAAATACATCTCGGAGGCAGACGCGCCGAGCCATGTCGCGGGTTATTGTGTCATCAATGACGTCTCCGAACGCGCCTTTCAGACAGAGCGCTCCGGGCAGTGGACCAAGGGCAAGTCCTGCGACAATTTCGGCCAGATCGGTCCCTGGCTGGTGACCCCGGATGAAGTGTCAAACCCGCAGGGGTTGGGCATGTGGCTCGATGTCAACGGCAAGCGCATGCAGGACGGCTCGTCCAAGACCATGGTTTATGGCGTCGCCCATCTGATCAGCTATCTGAGCCAGTTCTTCACCCTGCATCCGGGCGACATCATTTCCACCGGCACACCTCCCGGCGTCGGCATGGGCATGAAGCCGCAGCGATATCTCAAACCCGGCGATGTCGTCGAACTTGGCATCGAAGGTCTTGGCGCGCAGCGTCAGGAAGTAGTTGCAGACATCTGACCCGATTCGGGTTGTTTGAGAGCGGCGGTGCAAAATTGGTCCACGGTAGCGGCGGGATTGTCCCGCTTCGGGCGGTGTAAAAGCCGGCCACCTATTTTCCTTCTGCGACGAGAGCAGCAGGGTTGAGGGATCTTTACCGTGGAACTTTATCTGAAGGTCCGTCTGGCTTGTTCTGGAGGAATGAGCCGACGTCAGGCTGCAAAGCATTTCAACATATCGCGCGACAGCGTTGCCAAGATGATGTCGTATTCGACGCCGCCCGGTTATCAGCGTCAATCACCGATCAGGCGGCCGAAGCTGGATGCGTTCGTGTCGACGATCGACCACTGGCTTGATGAGGACGTTAAGGTGCCTCGCAAACAGCGCCATACGGCCAAGCGGGTGTTCGACCGTCTTCGTGAAGAGTGCGGGTTCACGGGCGGCTACACGATCATCAAGGACTACATGCGCGAGCGTGATCAGCGTCACCGGGAGGTGTTCGTGCCGCTATCGCACCCGGCAGGTCATGCGCAGGCCGATTTTGGCGAGGCGATGGTGGTGATTGGCGGTGTGGAGCGGAAGGCGCACTTCTTCGTACTCGACCTGCCGCACAGCGACGGTTGCTATGTACGAGCCTATCCGGCGGCGGTGTCGGAGGCCTGGGTCGATGGCCACATCCATGCATTCGCCTTCTTCGGGGCCGTGCCACAATCGATTGTCTACGACAACGACCGTTGTCTGGTGGCGAAGATATTGCCCGATGGCACACGCAAGCGCGCCACGCTGTTCAGCGGTTTCTTGTCTCATTACCTGATCCGGGACCGCTACGGCCGTCCGGGGAAAGGCAACGACAAGGGAAGCGTCGAGGGGCTTGTCGGCTATGCCCGGCGCAACTTCATGGTTCCGATCCCGCAGTTTGCGACATGGGAGGCGTTCAACGTCTGGCTGGAAGAGCAATGCCGCAAACGTCAGTGCGCCAGGCTCCGCGGTGAGAACGAGACGATCGGAGAACGGCTGCAGCGGGATCTGGCGGCCATGCGCTCGTTGCCAGCATCACCGTTTGGTGCGTGTGACCAGGCAAGCGCCAAGGTAACGGCCCAGTCGCTGGTCCGCTACAAGACCAACGATTATTCGGTCCCAGTTGCCTATGGCCATCAAGACGTCTGGGTCAGGGGCTATGTCGATGAGGTGATGATCGGCTGCCGTGGCGAGATCATCGCCCGTCATTCTCGCAGTTGGGAGCGGGAAGATGTTGTCTTCGATCCTCTGCATTACCTGCCGCTGATCGAGCAGAAGATAAATTCGCTGGATCAGGCAGCACCTCTCCAGGGCTGGGTACTGCCCGAGGAGTTCGTCACGTTACGCCGCTTGATGGAAGCGCGCATGAACAAGCATGGCCGGCGGGAGAATGTTCAGGTGCTGCGTCTCATGGAAAGCTTCGAGCTTGCTGACCTGCATGCGGCGGTGAAGCAGGCCCTTCAACTCGGCGCGATCGGCTTCGACGCAGTCAAACATCTGATCCTGTGTCGGGTGGAACGCCGGCCGTCACGATTGGATCTGTCCATCTACCCGTATCTGCCAAAGGCGACGGTCGAGACGACCTCTGCAAAGTCCTACATGCGCCTGCTTGACGGTGTTGAAGGGGAGGAAGCGGCATGAGCACCGAAGCCCCCGAGATCCTGCTCTCCCACTATCTCAAAACCCTCAAGCTGCCGACGTTCCAGCGTGAGTACCAGAAGCTGGCCCGGCTGTGCGCCACCGAGGGCGTCGACCATGTCGGATACCTCACCCGGCTTGCCGAGCGGGAGATGATCGAACGTGATCGGTGCAAGGTCGAGCGCCGCATCAAGGCAGCAAAATTCCCTGTCGTCAAAAGCCTCGACAGCTTCGACTTCGCCGCCATCCCGAAGCTCAACAAGATGAAGGTGCTGGAGTTCGCCCGTTGCGAATGGATCGAGCGCCGCGAGAATGTCATTGCGCTTGGGCCCAGCGGCACGGGCAAGACCCATGTTGCGCTTGGTCTCGGCCTGGCCGCCTGCCAGAAGGGTCTGTCCGTCGGCTTCACGACCGCCGCCGCACTGGTCAGCGAGATGATGGAGGCGCGTGACGAGCGCCGTCTGTTACGGCTGCAAAAACAGATGGTCACCTACCAACTTCTAATCATCGATGAGTTGGGCTTCGTGCCGCTGTCAAAGACCGGCGCGGAATTGCTGTTCGAGTTGATCTCGCAACGCTACGAGCGCGGAGCTACTCTGATCACCAGCAACCTACCGTTTGACGAATGGACCGAAACGCTCGGATCTGAGCGTCTGACAGGCGCGCTCCTGGACCGCATTACCCACCATGTCAACATTCTCGAGATGAACGGCGACAGCTATCGTCTCGCCCAAAGCCGCGCCCGAAAGGCCGGCTGAAACCCTCTCAGAAAATCACCGTGCGCGCATGAGGCCTCCGGGAGGGCGTAGCCCGAGCGGGGGTCTCATGCGCGCACCATAACTGGCCGACTTTTATACCGCCGCGTGGCCGGATTTTACTCCGGCGTTGACAGTCGTACGGCGCCGCCTTGAAGGGGGTCGGTGCAGCCGACCGGGAGGAAACCGGTCGGTGGATGAACAATCGTGCGGAGAATTGGCACCTGCCATTTTGACGACGGCAACGAGCGATTCTGCGTTTCCGACGCATGCGAAATTTACAGAAATTCGTCGTCGTCAACACCTCGGTCTGCAATCATTTCAACCAGGAACGTCATCTCTACTCTCGACACAGTTTCAACGCCAACCGCACCGCTGCTCTTGCTGAATGGCGTCAACTCCGCGCCGCATAATGGACAGGTATCTTGCCATTGTTGAGATCTGATCTCATGCGTCTGACAGGACCCCTGGAGGTCTATACACTGCGCAGCAGCCCACCATCCACGCGCAGGCTGGTGCCAGTGATGTAACTGGCCCGGGCTGAACAGAGAAAGCAGGCCGCATCGGCAAATTCACGCGGTGTTCCGTATCGGCCCATAGGTATCGTAGCGCGGGATGCGGCGGAAATCTCATCGATTGTTCGGTTCGTTCGCTTCGCGGCGGCCGCGTCCAACTGGTCGACACGGGACGTATGAATGCGTCCCGGAACCAGACCATTGACAGTCACGCCATCTGCAGCGACCTCGGACGCCAGCGTCTTCGCCCAGCCGACAAGCGACAAGCGCAATGTGTTGGAGAGACCAAGGTTTGGTATGGGCTGAACCACTCCGGACGACAGGAGCACAAGTACGCGGCCGAAACGTTGTTGGCGCATATGCGGCAGTAGGGAGGTGGCTATGCGGATCGGAGCCTCCACCATCGCGCGGAAGTGCGCAGCAAGGCTGTCGGCATCCAGAGACGCCATCGGTCCGGGCGGTGGTCCACCGCCATTCAGCACCAGAATATCCGGCAAATCGTCAGTCTCAATCTCTGCGAGAGCGGTCTCGACAGCAGCAGGGTCGGCAAGGTCAGCCACCAAGCTCCTGATCCGTCCCTTCGCGGTCGTTGCGATTGCACTATGCACTGATTCAAGCCGCTCCGCGGAGCGGCCGCTGAGAATTACGTTGGCACCTTCGGCTGCCAGGCTCTCGGCGATGGCACGGCCCAGTCCGCCCGTGGCTCCCAGCACAAGGGCAGTACGATGTTCAAGTTCAAGATCCATGTTGGTCTCCTATAAAGCTCTACGGCTGGCAGCACAATGCTTTGTTGCTGCGACGAAAGCGCTGATTAACGGGTGTGGCCGTCCGATTCGTGACGAAAGCTCCGGGTGTCCCTGCATGCCCATGTAGAAGCCATCCTCCGCTTCAATTGCATCCGCGATATTCTGGTCCAAGGTGCCGCCGAGTGCAGACACCCTGACACCCCGTGAAGCGAGACCTTCGTGCAATGACGGGGCCAGTCTGAAGCGATGATTGCAGGCGATCAGCAGGTCGTCACCAAGAATGCTCGACATACGACTGCCTGCAGCAGGTCTGGTCACACGCCAACCAAGCCTGTGTTCACCCGTTTCGATTCTGACGAAGCTGTGACGGTCGGCGTCTGGGGCCACCTCCTCCATGTTTGTGTTTTTCCATTCGGGAAGCTCGCGAGCCACCGCGGTTGACATGCTCTGCATGCCCAGACAGAGACCCAGAGTTGGCCTTGCTTCAGCCCGCGCTACACGCGCCAGTTCAATTTGCCCGCTGACCGCTGCCATTTCCGACCCTCCTGGCAGCAGCAAGCCGTCCACGCCTTGCAACGGAGCCAATGGAATCTGGCGCGGATCAATGAAGCGAATCCTGCTGCCAGGCGCTTCAGCATCGATTGCATCCGCAAGTGCAGCCAGCGGCGCCGGACAGGTTTCGAAAAATTGCCTTGCGGGTCCCGCAATTGCGAAAACCAGGGGCGCTGACAAAGGAGTTTCGGTTGGCTTGTCGAGTCTGACCCGACCAAACTCATCATACCAACCGATTGTGTTGTTACTTTCGTCCCTGAAGCAGCTGTCCTCGAGGATAACTGTCCGATGCTCGTCCCCTGAGTTGACGAGCTTCTCGACCATGTCCGGATCGGCTATGAATGCCCGATGCAGAGGGATAACGGCGACTGCATCGTCTTTGAGGTCCTTGAGTGGGAGGGCCGGTTGACCCGCAAGTCGATCCGCCCAGACCAAGCCGCTTGGAGCAAGCATTTGCTCACTTGCTACATGCTGTTTGGCATCAGGATACTGGTCAAGATTGAAGTACGCCTCCGGCCAATACACACGCCCACCTTCGCGCGCCGCAATGAGCGCCGCTGCTGCGCCGAATAACGCAGGCCGTTCGATCTCATGCTGAACGATGATGGTGTGGGCCACGCGCGCTCCTTCCGGGGGTACGGACAATTTCTCAAAAGCCATAATTGCATATTGGAATGCAATCGTACAATTGAAAATGACAAAATATAAGGATTTACCTGAATATCAATCAAAATTTCAGTTCATTAATTGTACGTATTTTGCAAATATGGACAATATGAAATTTCAAAGGAGGACTTCAGTATGCACAGCAAACTTTCGGCGCGTATGGCCGTTGTCGGGATTTCGCCGACAGCGGAAATATCAAACAAGCTGCGCGCGATTGCGGCACGTGGCGCAGATGTGATCAATTTGGGAGAAGGTGAACTCGATTTCGCCACACCCACCCATATTTGTGAAGCAGGAATAGCGGCGATCCGCGCGGGCGAAACCAAATATACTGCAGTTTCCGGAACTGCTGCTCTGAAGGCTGCAATCGCGCGAAAATTTCAGCGAGAGAATAGCCTTCATTACAAATCCTCTGAAATCATTTCAGGCACCGGGGCCAAGCAGCTCATCTTCAATGCGTTTCTCGCCACACTTGATCAAGGCGACGAAGTAATCGTGCCGGCTCCTTACTGGGTAAGCTATCCGGATATGATTCGTCTTGCGGGTGCGGAGCCGGTTGTCGTTCCATGCAAGGTGGAAGATGGCTGGAAGTTGACGCCGGCAGATCTCGCAGGGGCCCTGACTTCGCGTACCCGTTGGGTGATTCTGAATTCGCCAAACAATCCGACTGGCGCGGTCTACACCAGATCCGAGCTTGCCGAACTGGAGAAGGTGCTTGCGGACCATGATGCGATGGTTTTGGCCGACGACATCTATGAGCACATCGTTTATGACGACAGCTTTACAGCTCCTGCGTCAGCAATGCCCTCCCTCTTTGACCGCATCCTGACAGTCAACGGCGTTTCAAAGGGCTACTCGATGACCGGATGGCGGCTTGGCTATGCGGGGGGACCGGAATGGCTGATCAACGCAATGGATATCCTTCAATCCCAGAGCACATCAAATCCCTCAACCATTTCGCAGGCCGCTGCCATTGCGGCGCTCGACGGCGACATGTCGTTTCTGACCGACTGGAAGCAGAAACTTTCTGACCGCCGCGACCAGGTGTTGACTGCGGTCGCAGCAATCCCAGGATTTACCGCGATAGCAGCACCTGGCGCCTTCTATGTCTTTGTGGATTGCGCCGGGCTCTTCGGGCGGCGAACGGAAGATGGGAGTGTGCTTTCATCCGATCTGGATGTGGCGAGTTACATTTTGGAAACGTCGCATGTCGGCATGGTGCCCGGTACGGCTTTCGGAATGCCAGGCCACCTTCGCATTGCTTATGCCATCGATGATGCCATGTTGGCAGAGGCACTAACTCGAATGACGGAGACAATCGCCAAGTTGACGTAATCGACGAGACGCAAATAAGCCCCGTCCAGGTTATGGGCGGGGCTTTCTATGCAGTTCTACCTAGCTTGCCAGTTTGATGCCAGCGCGTGCATCCTCGGAAAGCTTCTTGAGCACTGCGTGCAACTTCGTCTGCACGGACGCAGGGATGTCACGCAATGGCAGGCGGACCGAACCTCCGTCAAAACCGCGCATATTCATTGCAGCCTTAACCAGCTGCGGCTGACCGTGCGTGCGTGCCAGGGCGCGATATTCATACCACAAAGCATGGAGTTCGCGTGCCTTGTGTGCATCGCCCTGCTCAACAGCTCGATAAGTGGCGAGGATGAGTTCTGGCAACGCTCCACTGTTGGTCGATGAAAATCCGTCAAAGCCAGCCATGACAGGACCGAGAAAGGCCAAATCCGACGCGCAGAAGGTTTTCACGCGACCGCGCATGTCATGAGCAATGCGATCTATGGCTGTTGGATTAAGGTCACCCTGCTTCAAGCCGACCATTCCATCAATATCAGCAAGCCGGTCGATCAAGGCAGGCGAAAGTGTGATGCCGATGCCAGGCGCATTGTAGATTACAATTCCCGTCTTAGACAACGGCGCAACGTCACGGAAGAATTCGACAATCTGGTCGTCAGTGATTTCCGAAACATAGGGAGCAGTGACCATCGGCACGCCGCCCAGATCACCGGCAAGCTTGGTGAGTTCATTGACGTCGCGTGGATCGGAGGCAGCAGAGCAAAGCATTGCCGGAATGCGGTCGCCGATCACGTCCATTACATGGGTGAAGACTTCAGCTCGTTCCGCCACGGTCATGGTCGGGAATTCGCCATAGGTGCCACCGATCAGGACGCCGTCATAACCATCCGCAATAACCCGTTCCACGTTGCGGGCAAGTCCCGCCTTGTCCAGTGCGCCATCCTTGGCAAACGGAGTCATGGTTATATTGAAAATACCCTTTAGACGCACGCGCGCTTCTTCTCTATTCTTCAACTTACTTCTCCTTGTAATCTTTTCTCACGAAGCGACGCGGGTGAGTTCGCGCGGTACGGAACCGAGCTGTCGCCAACCGGTCTCCGTGATGACGATGGTCTCCGAAACGCCGACCGTGAATCGTCCGTAAATTCGAAGTGCTGGCGGCAAATGGAAGGTCATGCCTGGTTGCAGCTCGGTTTTTACTCCGGCATTGAGTGAGAGAATCGAACCCTCACCCCAGTCTGGCGCAAAAGAAATGCCGACCGAATACCCCAGCCGCTTGCGGAAGTTTTCCGTGTAGCCTGCCGCGTCAATAACCTTCTGACAGGCAATATGCGGCACTTCACACGAGACGCCGGGACGTATTTCAGCAAGTGAAGCTGCAAGTGCATCCTGACATGCCTTCATCATGTCTTCGGCCTCTTGGGGAACCGGACCGACCCAGGCCGAGCGCATCAAGGCTGCATGATAGCGATCATGAACGCCGGCCATCTCCAGGAACGCGGGGTCATTGTCCGAAAGCGGAGTACGCCGCCATGTGCCGTGTGGCACACCAGTGCGGCGGCCGGTCGAGACCAGCGGCTCCATTCCCATATATTCCGAACCGGCGCGGATTGCGGCTTCCATCATTGCTGCGACCAGATCATTGTCAGTTGCGCCTGGTTGAACTGCAGCCAGCCCTGCCTGCATGCCGGAATCGACATAGGATGCTGCAATTTCGAGCTTTTCGACTTCCTGGGGTGACTTGACCGCGCGCAAGGATTCGATGACGCCAGCACCGTCATGGACCTCCCCCAAAGCGGACTGGAGCGTCTCATAGACACCAATCGGCAGAAACCAGCCGCGCTTGTCGATCGCCACTCGTTTTCCTGACAGACCCTTACGTCCAATAACCTTTGTCAAAAAGCTGATCGGTTCCTCATGGTCCTGATAGACCTCGGCATCAGCAATGAAGGTATTAGCGATGAAATTGAAATATTCGAGCTGACGAATGACAAAAACCGGATCTCCTTGAGCCGACAGCACAAGTGCCTGAAACGTATAATAGCCCGGCGTTTGCTGGCCGGTCAGATAGAAAATGTTCTCCGGCCCCGTGATGATCAGTGCATCCAGACCGGCGCGCTCCAGCCCTGCCCGAGCGCGCGCCTGACGCTTTTCGTATTCTTCTTTGGGGAAAGCCGATTCCTGTCCCTGTACAACACCTTCAGCGTTCATTTCATTCTCCCAGGCAAATGGGCGCGGAAGGCGCCCGAAAATCCAGACCCAATCCGGGGGCATGACGAACTGCCACGCGGCCGCCGGCATAGGTCAACCCCTCGGCAGGATCGTCGACGATTCCATCGGCGCCATAGAGTTCGGCATGCAAAGGACGAACGGCGACAGCGAGATGGAGTGCCGCAGCTGTGGCAACCGCGCTCTCGTTCATCTGGCCGATCATGAAAGGAATATTTGCCGCTTTGAGTTCACGCGCCGCGGTTAGCGCCGGGGTCAGGCCGCCCAGTTTGATCAGCTTGAGATGACCCTGGAGCTTGCCGGATGTGGCGTCGCGCCGAGTAATCAGCTCTTTCACATCGGCCTGGGTGGCCAGGCTCTCGTCCAGCATCAGCGGCATCGGTGAAGATACCGCAAGGCGCGTCAGTGCGTCCCAATCGCCGGGCGGAATTGGTTGTTCCATATAAGCGAGCCCGAATGGAGCCAGCACGTCAAGGCGCAATTGGGCTTCGAATTGTGTCCACGCACCATTGGCATCTGCGGCAAGCTTTACGTCCGTGCCATAAGCGGCGCGGATTCGCGCATGGCGGGCGCAATCATCTTCTATGTTTTGTCCAACACGCAGTTTGAGATCACGGAATCCGCGGGAAACATAGGTAGCCACCTGTGTATCAAACGCCGCGTCCGTTGATAGAAACAGTGTTTGATTGGTGGGATATGAGAGTTCCGGCGTCTCGCCGGAGAGCAAATGAGCTAATGGCAAGCCAGTGCGTTTGGCTTGTAGATCCCAAAGCGCGATATCAATAAGCATCCGCACCGGCGCGGGTAGCCCGCTTGCCTGCACACTCTCGCGCAAGATGTCGGCCGAAGCTTCCCAATCAAATGACCGGATCCCCCACCGCGCACGTTCAATCAGATACTCCGGTTCATACCCATTCAGGTATGCGCAATTGAGGCGGACTTCTCCCAACGCCTGGTGCAAGCCGTCGTCGATTACGAGATACAGCGTGTCGAGCCCACTAACCGGCCCTGAACTGGATGTATGCAAGGTCAGCCCGGCGTAGGATAAGTTGCTGCGGTAAAGGCGCAAATCCATGACTTAACCCTGAAATACAAGCCGGGCAATGTCGGCATAGATTGCTGCACTGGCGACGAACTCATCTGCCGGTACAAATTCATCCGGACGATGGGCAACACGAATATCACCCGCGCCGATCACCACGCCCTGAGCGCCGGCGTCGACGAAATGCACCAGATCACAGGCACCCTGAAAGCCGAACGGTCCTGGTTCGGCTACACCCGCCGCGTGGCAAGCGGATATGGCTGCCTGAACCACGGTTGCTGATACGGGCGTATCCGTTGCCCCACCGGTCGTAGCGTGATGACCAACAATTTCTGCATGAATACCGTGACTTTCTTGCGCCGCAACCAAAAGCGCTCGAATTTCAGCTTCCGCACTGGCGTCGGTTTCACCGGGAATCAAGCGACGGTCGAGCAGCAGTTCACAGTCTGCCGGAATGACATTGTCGGCATGACCGCCTTTGATCCGGGTGACTGTCAAGCTGGGGCTTCCAACCAAATGGTGGGTACGTCGGGTCAATTCCTCCGCATGGAAAGCGGCCAAGAGCGGCATCAGCTCGCCCGCGCGATAAATGGCGTTATCACCTAGATGTGGACTACCCGAATGCGCTGCCTTGCCCGACACGCGAACAACGGGTCTGAACGAGCCTTTGTGTGCGGAAAAACATGCATTGCCTGTCGGCTCTCCGACAACGACCGCATCAATCTTTGGTTTGGAAGCTGCGTAGTGGCGCGCGCCCGCGCTGGCCACTTCCTCGTCACCGGTAAAAACAGCCAGCAAGGTTCCCGACCACGCATGCCTTTGAGTAACCAGCATGCGCACAGCTTCGATCATGGCAGCCAGTGGCCCCTTGCAATCGCAACTGCCGCGCCCGTAGAGCAGGCCTTTGCGCTCGGTTAGGATGAAGGCATCCGATGTCCAGCTGTCGCCGGCTGGCACGGTGTCCATGTGGGTGTTGAAGGCAAAGACCGGACCAGGACCATTGGCCAGCCGCGCCTCCACGTTATAGCGCCCCGGCGCATATTCAATCAAAGCGATTTCGAACCCCAGTGGGGCGAGTGCGTTGCGAATCCACAGAGCAACCTCACCCTCGCCCCCGGGCGGATTTTCTGAATTGATCGCGACGAGCTCGGCCAGCTCACGCTTCATACGATGGGCGTCAGGGAGAAAGTTCATGCTGGTTTTCCAGTTGGGTGTTTGCGGTTCAATGCAAGATTTGATCGAGAAACTTCCGGACGCGTTCCGTGGCCTCACCACTGAAGAAGACATCACTTGTGGTATTCTCGATGATGCAACCCTCTTCCATAAAGATGATCCTGTCCGCAGCTTTCCGCGCAAATCCCATTTCATGGGTGACGCAAACCGAGGTCATTCCATCGGCGGATAGTTCGGCCATTACATCGAGAACTTCCCGGATCATCTCCGGATCAAGCGCAGACGTCGGTTCGTCATAAAGCATGAGTTTTGGTTTCATCGCCAAGGCTCGCGCAATTGCCACGCGTTGCTGTTGCCCTCCCGACAGCTCTTCAGGCAGATGATCGGCTCGATCAGGCATGTGAACCTTGTCCAATAGGTCCACCGCCAGATCGTGCGCGTCCAGTCGCGAGTAGCCAAGCACACGCATGGGAGCCAGCATAATGTTTTCGACTGCATTGAGATGTTGGAACAACTCGAAATTCTGGAACACCATGCCGATTTGCGCACGCAATTTGTGGGCGTTTCGCAGATCGGTGCTGACCTCGTTTCCTTCGAAGAGGATCGATCCTTTGGTCGGCGGATTCAGCAGGTTGATGCAGCGCAGAAGTGTCGATTTACCGGACCCAGAAGGACCTATCAGAACGACGGTCTCCCCCTTCGCCACGGAGAATGAGCAGTCCTTCAATACATGCAACCGGTCAAAATACTTGTGGACACCACTAACGTCCAGAAAGGGGGTACTGGTCATCGGTTGTCCTCGGTTCCGTTGGTAGCAGGCTTAAACAAGATGGCAAGAATGGAGGGTTTCGCATGGCGTTTGCGCATGGGCTCCAGTGAACGCTCCATCCAGTACTGGCCGGCCATGAATACAGTCGTCAAAGCCAGATAGTAGATGCCAGCAGCACTGAGAGCCTCGAAATAGCGGAACGTGGCAGAAGCTGTCTGGTTGGCAATCAGCAGCAATTCCTCCACCGCGATCACCGACACCAACGCCGAGGTCTTGAGCATGCCGATTGTCTGATTGCCGATCGGTGGCAGCATGATGCGCGCTGCTTGCGGCATCACGATATATCGCATTACTGTCAGCTTCGTCATGCCGAGAGCCAGTCCGGCTGTTCGCTGACCGTTCTTGATTGCCTGCAGGCCAGAGCGGATGATTTCAGCCATATAGGCGCCTTCATTCAACGAAAGCGCTATGACACCCGAGGCAAATGCCGAGAGTCTAATGCCGAAGGTCGGCAGCACATTGTAAATGAAAATAATCTGAAACAAGACCGGCGTACCCCGGAACAACCACAGATAAAACATTGCCAACCATTGGATCGGCGGGAATTTCACCTGATTGATCAGGGCGAGCACCAAGCCGGCCAGAAGGCCGAAGACGAGCGAACTGACCGTAATCAGCAGGGTCATAACCGCGCCATGAAAGAATGTCGGCGAGAGGAGATACTGTAGGACCAATTCGAATGACATCAGTCAGCGTTCCCTGTTTTGGAGCGAACCTGGAACAACCGCATGGCTGCGGGCCCAGGCACCGGAGGACGCGAGCGCGCCCTCCGGCAAGGGTTTGGCATTAGTCGAACAGGGAAACCGACGCTGGCAAGTTCCATTTCGCGATCAGAGCTTTGTAGGACCCATCGTCAACCATCGCCTGGATTGCGGCGCTAAGGGCTGCCTGCAGTTCCGTCGAACCCTTCGGGGTTGCAATGCCGATCTGGGTGCTCATCTCGAAAGGCTCACCTGCAATCTCGAAAATACCAGCTGTCTTCTCCAGCGCCACGACTGCGCCAGGGGTGCTTTCATAGTTCGCATCGGCGCGACCCTGGCTCAGTGAAAGTGCGCTATCTTGTGCAGTGGGAAGCGTAAGCACCTTCACTTCGCCGAGGCCAGCCGCTTTGCAGCGATCATTATCGGCCCGCGCCTGGCTTTCCGAGATGCCGCCCAGCGTCACAGCAATGGTCATGCCGCAGATCGAGTTGTCACGTCCAGTGATCCCCTTAGGGTTGCCTGCCTGGACAAGGACGTTGTTGCCGATCTTCAAATAGGGGACAAAATCAACCTGCTCAGAGCGGGTTGGATTGATGTACATTGCGGAGTTGATGATGTCGATGCGGCCTCCCTGCAATGCAGGAATGAGTCCCTTGAACTCCATGTTCATCGGCGAGAGTTCGACATTTAGCTTTTCAGAAAGCCCCTGAATAAACTCAATGTCAAAGCCGGTCAGCTTGCCATCCTCGACATATTCAAAGGGCGCGAAGCTTGCAGCGACGCCGTATGTGAGCTTGCCAGGCTCGACGAGTTTAACCCCTTCGAGATTTTGAGCTGCGGCAACGCCGGCCGATGCAAGAACCGAAAGCGGCACGGCGGCGAGAAGAAGGCTACGAAGAATGCTGTTCATATTGAGTTCCCCTTTTGAACACGAATTATGCCTGTTGCAGATTTTTGCTGTTATTGTTTTTCTTACACAAAAATGTACAATTACAATTTCCGCACGTCAACCCACATTGTCGGGCAGACGCGAATTTTACACCGAGCGCAACAACCTTTTGATATTTTTAGATTAAAATGATTTTCAACGCTCCTGCCCGTCGACGTGGCCGTGAGAACGAACAAGCCTAGGGAAACGAAAAGTTTGAAATCGGATAAAATCCATGTACAGTAGACGTACGATTTCTGTATATTGGTCAACCTTCAATACAATTATTGCGATTATGGACAACAACCCTCGCCAAAGCCGCTATCTTCTCGCTAATCGGATAATCGAATTGGCGCGCGCGTCGCGTTTTCAAACCGGCTTTCATCTCCGCGAACAGCATCTTGCCGACATGCTCCAGGTTTCTCGCACGCCGATCCGTGCTGCATTAATGTTGCTTGAAGAACGCGGCGTCGTCGAGGCTCGAAAGAACAAGGGCTTCATCATGAAGCTGGGTGCGGAAGAATTGGAGCGGGCCGAAGTTGAAGTTCCCAATTCGCCACAGCAAGATCTTTACGCACGCATAGTTGAGGATCGATTGGCGCAACGACTTGGTGAAACAGTTGGGCAAGCCGAGTTGTCTCGCCGGTACGCCGTTGACCGTATCACCATGCAGAAGACGCTTATGACAATGGCTTCTGATGGTTTGATCATCCGTGGACCGGGGCGCAACTGGATCTTCCAACCGACGCTTGACAATAAGATCGCGTTGAACGCGAGCTACGAATTCCGGATGCTGATTGAACCAGCTGGAATTATGATGGAAGACTTCACCATTGTCCCATCAACCATTGAACAAATCCGCTTGGAGCACTTGAATTTGTTGGCGCGGCCGGACTTCAACAGCCTGCCGGCGCGGCAATTGTTTGATCTCGATGCAAATTTTCATGAAATCATCGCGGAGTGTACAGGCAACACTTTTGTACACCAGTCCATTCAACACCAGAATCGCCTCCGACGTTTGCTTGAATTTGCAAGCTACAGCAACAGTCGCCGCATCCGAGAATGGTGCCAGGAGCACTTACGCATTCTTACAGCCCTTCAGGAGGGCGACCGGAAACATGCGTCAGATCTGATGAAAGGCCACCTCGATAGCGCCCGTCGAAGCGTCGCACGATCGAGGCAAAAAAGTGACCTGTTGATTTCCACCCAGAAGTGACCCGGGTAGCGGCCTAATTTCCATTGAGAATTGACCCATGTGACCCTTCCCCCCAGCGCCATGCGCAACGGGGGACATTGGAGGGATACACATGGGACTTTTGAACATCATCTGACGTATGGCTTTGCGAGAGAAGTTGCCTCTGCGCGAGATTGCGCGGCGGACGGGAATGTCGCGCAACACCATCAAGAAGTATTTGAACTCGGCATGATCGAGCCTCTGTTCGCGACGCCAGAGCGGCAAAGCAAGCTCGATCCGTTCGCCGAGAAGCTGGCCGGCTGGCTGAAGACGGAAGCGGAGGCGGAGGCGGAGGCGGAGGCGGGGAAGTCTCGCAAACAGCGGCGGACACTGAAGTAAATGCATGCCGATCTGGTGGTTCTCGGCTTTGACGGGTCCTACACTCGGGTTGCGGCTTTTGCACGTGACTGGCGGGCCGATCGGCAGCGAGATCAGCAGACGACAGGCCGCGGCACCTTCGTCCCCCTGTTGTTTCGTCCGGGCGAGGCGTTCCAGTTTGACTGGAGCGAGGATTTTGCAGTTCTCGGCGGCGAACGCACCAAGCTGCAAGTTGCCCACATTAAGCTGTCGCACAGCAGGGCCTTTCTGGTCCGGGCGTATCTGCTGCAAACCCATGAGATGCTGTTTGATGCCCACTGGCACGGGTTCAGGGTCTTCGGCGGTGTCCCGGAGCGCGGCATCTACGACAACATGCGGCTCCTTGCGATGGCAAACCACTACGTATTCGAGGCCGCGTTCTGCAATCCCGCTGCCGGCTGGGAGAAGGGACAGGTCGAGGCCAATGTCGAACGCTATGATGGCCTGCGGGCCCGGACCGCCGGAGGTCGCCATGCGTCATGATCCCGCCAGCGGTGCCATTATCATCATGCTGCGAAGTCTGAAGATGCATGGGATGGCCCAGGCCGTCACCGACCTCATGGAACAAGGCGCACCGGCATTTGATGCCGCGGTGCCAATGCTCACCCAGTTGCTGAAGGCCGAAGTGGCTGAGCGGGAGGTCCGGTCCATTGCCTACCACATGAAGGCTGCCCGCTTCCCGGCTTATAAAGATGGACACCTCGATTTACCGGTTTTTTGCTGCTTGAGAGGCGACGTTGAGCACGTCGGCGCGACGGTTTTGTCGTTGGTACGTTGAATTTCGTCCATTTCTGCCGGTTATTTGGGTGTTGCCGTGCGATTTTGCCCGCTATTCGAGCTTGAGTCGATGGTCGAGGACAACGAGGCCTCACCATTGACCTTGAAAGATCGCGACAACGGATTTTGTATCGGTGAAGGTCCGCAACAGTGTCGTGAGCTGCCGATCGGCAAAGCGCCCCCATTTCGGTCTTTGAGGCCAGCTCTATCTTTTTCAGAAAGCAGACATTGCTGGCGACGGCGCCGGAGCGACATAAAACGGTAAGAAGCCGACATTCCCTGCGAATTGCGTCGATGACGGCTTCGGTGACCAAGCAGATTATGAATATCTTGCATCCGAAACCTTTGCTCTTTCCGTTGGTTATTGAGGCAACAGCGCCTCCGGCATGTCCTGATAGCAAACAGGCCGCAGGAACCTGCGGATTGACAATGTCCCAACCGAGGTAGCACCGAAGTTGGTGCTCGCAGGATAGGGACCACCGTGAACCATCGCGTCGCTGACCTCGACACCGGTGGGGTAGCTGTTGGCCAGAAGCCGGCCGGCTTTGCGTTCCAAAATCGGCAGGAGTTTTCCGGCCAGCCCCATATCGGAGTTTTCCATGTGCAGCGTGCAGGTCAGTTGTCCCTGAAGGCTGTGCGCAAGGCGGATCATCTCTTCCTCTCCGGTGACACGAACGATCAGACCCAACGGGCCAAAGACCTCTTCGCCCAGGGCCTCGTTCGCCATCCAGTCCTTGCCGCTCACGGAATAAAGGTATGGCGTTGCAAAGCGCTGGTCGCACATCGATGTCAGCACTTCGCGCACTCCGGTGCCGGCCGCAACACGGTCGCGCCCTTGTCGATAAGCAGCAGCGATGCCATCGGTCAGCATGATCTGCGCGCCGGTCTTTTCCAGTGCTGCGGATGCTGCTGCACCGTAGGCATCAGCTTCGGGACCATCAATCAGGACGGAAATGCCCGGATTGGTGCAACACTGGCCGGCCCCCATGGTCAAAGATACGGCCCAGCCTTCGCCGAGTGCCGCAGCACGTGACTTCAGTGCCCCCGGCAGCACGAACATCGGATTGATGCTGCCCAACTCGCCAAAGAACGGAATCGGTTCGGCGCGCGCCGCGCAGAGATCAAACAGCGCCCGACCGCCGCCGAGCGATCCGGTAAAACCGACAGCCCGGATCAGCGGATGCTGTACCAGCGCTTGCCCCACTTCGCGCGTGTTGCCCTGGACCAGGCTGAAGACAGCGGGATGAATGCCACATCTCCTGATGGCCGTGTGGATCGCCTCTGCGACGATCTCGCCGGTCCCGGGATGTGCGTTGTGGCCTTTAACCACGACAGGGCAGCCCGCCGCCAGCGCAGCGGCTGTGTCACCACCGGCGGTGGAAAATGAGAGCGGGAAATTCGAAGCGCCGAAAACCGCGACGGGACCGATCGGGCGCTGCGCCATCTTCAGATCCGGACGCGGCATCGGCTGGCGCTCTGGCAAGGCCGGGTCATGACGCTGATCCAGGTAGTCGCCCTTCAGTATGTGATTTGCAAAAAGCCTCAGTTGTCCAACCGTGCGCCCGCGTTCACCTTGCAGCCGCCCGGCCGGCAAGCCGGTTTCCTGCGTGCCGATCTCGGTGATCTCTTCGCCGCGCGCCTCTATCTCGTCCGCAATTGCGTTCAGGAACTCCGCGGGCTCGTTACGCGCTGTGTAGCCATAGGACCAGAAGGCGTCTTCCGCAGCGATGCAGGCGCGGTCAACCAGCGCAGGCGTGCCGACGCTGAAGTCGTGCGCCGAGCCATCGGCGGGCTCCGAGCGGAAGGTTGTATCGCCTGCAATCCAGTTGCCGGCGATCAGGTGCTTTCCGTGAGGCGTGAATGACATGTATTTTCCAATCTTGTTTGGCTTGCAGCGCGGCGCACCAGACCGAGTCCAGGCGACACGTTTCAGAGCACCGCCCGGCTAACAGGACGATGCTTTGACACTTTTTACTGAATGTCGTCAGGGCAAGAGCGCTGGATACTTCTGCTCAATCTGGATTAACGGCCCCAGTTCAGCACCATCGGCTCCAGCGGTTGCAACAGGTCGATCATCCGCTGACGGATTGCAGGATGAAGCGGCGGTATCGGATGTCTGCAGAACTCGGACCGGATCACGCCACCTTCGACCATCGCCGCCTTGCAGGATTGCCATCCGCATTGCCGGTTTTCGTGGTTGATCGCCATTGCCACGCGGGCATAGGAGGCGGTTGCGCCCTCTATGTCGCCGGCGTGATGCTTTTCGATGACAGGCTTGATTTGGTCGACAATCATACCGCTGGTCATCGATCCCGTCGCGCCTGCATCCAGATCGGCCAGCAGAGTGATGCCTTCCTCGCCGTCAAACGGCCCCTCGATGGCGTCGCCACCCTCGGCGATCAGCGCGCGCAGCTTGTTGGCAGCCTTTGGGCATTCGATCTTGAACAAGCGCACTTCTTCGATTTCGCGGGCCATTCGCACTAACAGCGAGACTGGCAGATCGACGCCCGAAAGCGGCGCGTCCTGCACCATGATCGGGATGCCCACCTCGCCAACCATACGGAACTGCTCGTAGGTCTGCTCGGCAGTCCCTTTCAAAAGCGCGCCGTGATAAGGCGGCATCATCATGACCATGCTGGCGCCGAGCGATTTGGCAAAGCGGGCCCGCTCGACCGCAATCTGCGTTGCGTAATGACTGATCGTCACAATCACCGGCACGCGACCGGCCACATGTTCGAGGCTGAAGCGAGTGAGAATTGCCCGTTCTTCGTCCGAAATCAGGAATTGCTCGGAAAAGTTCGCCAGGATGCAGACGCCATCCGCACCCTGGTCGATCAGGCAATCCAGAACACGCTTCATCCCGTCGAGGTCGAGCGTGCCATCGTCGTGAAACGGTGTCGGGGCGACCGGCCAGATACCGGTATAGCGGGTCATTCCACGATCTCGAAATTTGAAAGATGCTTATCGCTGATCGTGATCCCGAGCCCGGGCTTGTCGTCATCGAGTTGCAGGAACCCGTCGACGGCTTCGGGATCGCCCTCAAAGATATAGTAGAACAGTTCGTTGCCGACCTCGACATCGAAGACGGGGAAATACTCGCTGATCGGGCAGTTCGTATTGGCCATTGTCAGGTGATAATTGTGGGCCTGACCGGCATGCGGGATGACAGGAATCTGCGCCGCCTCAGCGATGGCATTGATTTTCTGGGCTGCGGTTATGCCGCCGACCCGGTTGGTGTCGTACTGGAGAACGCTGACGGCCTTCTTGTCGATCAGGTCCTTGCAGCCGATCACGCTGAATTCGTGCTCGCCGCCGGAAATCGGCACGATGTTCATGGCGTTGAGTTCTGCATAGCCCTCGACATCATCCGCGATAACCGGCTCTTCCAGCCAGCGCGGCTCGTATTTCGCCAGTTTCGGCAGCATCCGCTTGGTGTAATCCAGGTTCCAGCCCATGTAGCATTCGAGCATCAGATCATTGTCGTAGCCGATGACCTCGCGCAGCGCTTCCACGCGTTTGAGGTTCTCGCGCATTCCCGCCATGCCGTCCTTGGGGCCGTAGCCGAAACGTGACTTGTAGCCGGTGTAGCCGTTCTTCATGGCTTCTTCGGCCTCGGCCTGCATGCTTTCGACCGGACCCGCATAGAGCTTGGAGTAGTAGACCGGGATCTTTTCCTTGGTCCTGCCGCCCAGCAGCTTGAACACGGGCTTGCCGACCAGCTTGCCCATCAGGTCCCAGATGGCGATGTCGATGGCGGATATCGCCGTCATGCCGATCCCCTTACGGCCCCAGGCATGGGTGCGGCGGTACATTTTCTCCCAAATATAGGCATAGTCGAACGGATCCTCGCCGATTACCAGCGGGGCATACCAGTCGTCGATGGCCGTCTTGACCACTGTCGGCGCCAGCGCCGCATTGCCTATCCCAATGATTCCGTCTTCAGTCTCAATCTCGCAGGTCAGCCACTGGTGAAAGCGGAACGACGCCATGGCGTCCCCCTTGAGCCACAACGCGTCAGACGCGTTGGTACAGAAATTGCCGGTTGGCGCCACGGTCGGGCCGGTCCAGTTCCAGACGCGTGTGCGCACAGATTTGATCTTGGTCATGTGAATTTCCTTGTCAGGCTGCCGCGCGGCTTGCGCGATGATTTCGGGCCATGCGAACGAGCAGGTTGAAGGCCTGGAGCGTCGCGCCGACATTGGCCTTGTTTTGGCCGGCGATGTCGAAAGCAGTGCCATGGGCGGGGGTGGCAATGGGAATTGGCAGACCGCCGGCCACGGTCACTCCGCGGTCAAACCCCATCAGCTTGATGGCGATCTGTCCCTGGTCGTGATACATCGTGACAACGGCATCGACCTCGCCCCGCTTCGCCTTCAAAAACACCGTGTCCGAGGGCCAGGGCCCCGTGACGTGCTTCTGTTGCGCCTGCGCGGCCTTGATGACGGGTTGCAGGATGTCGATCTCTTCGCGACCGAACTTGCCATTGTCGCCGGCATGGGGATTGAGCGCGGCCACGGCAATATGCGGCCGGGCATTGCCCGCGCGCCGGAAAGTATCCTCGGCAAGACCGATCGCCTTCTCCACCGCTTCCGCGGTGATCCGTTCGGCGACCTCACGAAGGCCGATATGGCTGGTGACGCGAGTTGTCATCAAATTGTCCAGGACATTGATCTCGCTGTGATAGCCCTCGAAGCCGATGTGCCGGGCTATGTAGCGGTGCTCGTCCTCGGCATTCAGGCCCGCGCTGGTCAGGGCAGCCTTGTTGAACGGTCCGAAGAGGACGCCATCAACCTTGCCCGCCATTGCCAGGTCCAGCGCCTTGTCGAGGCAGCGCAGGCTGGAGGCACCACCTGCAACAGTCACCTCGGCGATTTTCACGTCCTCTGGTGCAATGGTCTGCATCGGGAGCCAGGCCAGCCCCTCTTGCGTCTCGATCTCCGCTTCGTCTATCTGCGCCAGATCGACAGTCAACGCCGCCTGCTGTGCACCTTGCTGCCACACATGCTGGTCGCCGATCAGCAGGATGTCGGCTGCGTCCTTGACGCCCTCCTGCTCCAGCAGCTTGGCTATGAGTTCCGGTCCGATTCCGGAAGGATCTCCGGGAATGATGGCGATTCGTGGTTTCCGGTCAGTCATTGGATGATCCCAGTGAGAGCGAGAGATACCTGCGGCACGAAAGTGACGAGCAAGAGGATGAAGGCGAGCACGCCTATGAACGGCAGGTTGGTGCGAGAGGTCTCCCAGATCCCCGCCTTGGCGATCGAGCACGATGTGATCAGGACCGAGGCCACGGGCGGAGTTTGCTGGCCGATGGCGAGGTTGAGCGTCACCATGATGCCGAAATGGACGGGATCGATCCCGACTGCATTGACCAGTGGCATCACGACCGGCACGACCAGAATGATTGCCGCCGCACCGTGCAGGAACATCCCCAGCACCAGAAGCAGGAGATTGAGAAGCGCCAATACGATCAGCGGGTTTGTCGTCAGCTCGGTGATCTGCTGCGCCAACTGTTGCGGGACCTGCGCCTGGGTCAGAAACAACCCCAGCGCCGCCGATGTTGCAACGAGCAGCATTACCACCCCGGTCTGACTGACTCCTTCAAGCATCACCTTGCGAAGCCGCGAGACATCAAGGTCACGGTAGATGAAGATGCCGATGACCAAGGCTGCGAGAACCGCCAGCCCTGCGCCTTCGGTTGCAGTCACGACACCCGTGAAGATGCCGCCAAGTATGATCACCGGCATCAGCAAGGCCCAGATGGCCTCTTTGAACGAACGCCAGACATGGCACAGGTCAAAGCTGTCGGCACGCGGCAGGTCATAGCGGACCGCCATCACATAAGTGACCGCCATCAACAAGACGCCGCCCAGGACGCCCGGGACGACACCGGCCACGAACAGCTTCAACACCGAAGTTTCCGCAATGGCGCCGTAAAGGATCATCGGAATTGAGGGAGGAATGATGATGGCCAATGACGCCGACGACGACGTGATCGCCGCCGCAAGCGTTCTGGAATAGCCGCGTTTCTTCATCTCGGGGATCAAGACAGTGCCAGTAGCCGCGACATCAGCGACTGCCGAGCCGGAAATCTCTGCGAAGACCATCGAGACTCCGATGTTCACCATCCCAAGGCCGCCGCGCACGAACCCGATCAGCGAGGTCACAAAGTTGATCAGCCGTACCGAGATGCCCGTGGTGTTCATCAGGTTTCCAGCCAGAATGAACAGTGGGATCGCGATCAGCGGGAATGAGGTCGCCCCGGAATAAAGCGCGATGGCCATGTCGTACAGGGTCGCACCGCCCGGCGTCAGGACAAGTCCGCCGACGGCGACGATCCCGATGGCGACGGCAATCGGTACGTTGATCAGGATGAGCCCGATCAAGGCAACTGTGGTGGCAAGAAGGATCATAGGGATTGGTCCTTTCGGGACGCGGTCGCGTTCTCGCGTTCGGCATCGGCAATGGCCTGTTCGATTTCGGCGTGCTCCGTGTCGATCCCGGCTGCGGCATTCCTGAGAGCGCGCGGCATCGTCAGAAAGGTTCCGATGATCATGAGCACGGAGGAGACGGGTATGATCGACTGGACGATGTCGAGCGTCATCCAGCGAATGGAGAGCAGAGAGTCCCATTTGGCGGCAGCAAGCACCGCGTTGCCGTACCATGCGACGATGGCGAAGAAGCCGATCACCAAGAGCTCTGAGAACAGGGCAAGTGCAACCGCGGCATATTTTGGCAATGCTGTAACGATGCCACCGAAACTCATGTGCTGGCGCAAAAACAACGCGTATGTGGCGCCGAAATAGGTAAGCCAGGCAAGAAGAACGCTGGCGATCTCGTCGTACCAGGACGGCGACGAACCGAGATAGCGCATCGTGGTCGAATAGATCACCGACAGCGCCAATGCGATCAGCAGCGCAAGACAGATAGTCTCGATGACCCACAGGAGCGCTTTTTCAAACTTTGCGACCATTAAATAAGTGTCCTCCACAAGAAGGGAGCCGGCCGGGTTGCCCGGCCGGCTCCACACCACCCCATTATTAGTTGGCGAGAGCCTGCGCGCGGCTTACCAGCGCGTCTCCGCCCTCCACCTGGCTTGCGAAAGCCGCGTAGATCGGCGCCGAAGCTGCGATGAACGCCTTCTTGTCGGCCTGGTTGACTTCGACGCCGGCGGCTTTGACCTTGTCGACGAGTTCGTTGTCAGCGGTTTCGCCCTGTGCAAACGACCAGTCTTGGACCGCGGCGGAGACAGTCGACACAGCGGCCTTCACGTCGTCCGGCAAGCCGTCCCAGGTCCCAAGTCCTGTTGTCAGGTATGTCGGCGAATAGACGTGCCCGGTCAGGCTGAGGTATTTCTGTACTTCCTGGAAGTTCGCGCCGGTGATGTTGGTCAGCGGATTTTCCTGGCCGTCCATGGTCCCGGTCTGGAGTGCCACGAACACTTCGGAGAACGCCATCGGCGTCGGGTTTGCGCCCCATTCCTTGAACATCGCCACACGCCATTCGGATGACGGCGTGCGGATTTTCAGCCCCTTGAGATCGGCGGGAGTGTTGATGGGGCGGGTGTTGTTGGTGATCTGGCGGAACCCGTTCTCCCAGGTCGACAGGACCTTCAAACCAGCCTCTTCCGCTTTCGGCGCCAGGTCGTTCTGAACGATCTCGGCGTCGATTGCTTTGAGATGGGCGCGATCTTGTACAAGAAACGGCATATCAAAGAGCGCGAACTCGGGCGCGACGTTGGTCATGATGGATGAGATCAGAGTGAACTGAACCGTGCCAAGGCGCAGCTTCTGCATCAATTCCTTTTCGTCACCAAGCTGGCCATCGGCATAGAATTCGACAGTGTGCGCGCCGCCGAGTTCCGCACCAAGATCCTCGGCGAACTTGGCTGCGCTGCGACCTTGAAGGCTGTTTGACGCTGCACCAACGGCGACGATGTAGGTGTCAGCCAGTGCTGGCGCTGCTGTCGTTGACATCGCGCAAATCATCAGTCCGGCGGTAATGCCGTTTCGAAGGGTGTTCATTGGGTGGTCTCCTCTCCCGCGTAAATAATATTATGCATATTCGCACAATGTATTTTGTATACATGATGTAGGTATGGACTAGCAATACGTTTATGGATATTTTATTTTGACCGTCGCCCTCTGCACTAAACGTCTAAAAATTAAAGGCTTAGAGATGATATCCGCCATCGCCATTACGAATCGATCGCTCCACGATCAGGTGGCCAGTCGCATTCGCGACCTCATAATTGAGGGCACATTGGAGCCCGGAAGCCGGATCGAAGAGGCACATCTCATCGAGGAGCTGGGTGTATCGCGAACCCCGTTCCGCGAGGCGCTCCGGACGCTCGCCGCGGAAGGTTTGGTAATTGTGCGCCCTTCCAAAGGAAGCATAGTTCGCAAACTCACCCGAGACGAAGTTTTCTCGATGCTCGAAGTTCTCGGAAATCTTGAGAAACTGGGCGGCGAACTCGCCTGCGAGCGGGCCAGCGACAAAGAGATAAATGCACTGATTGATCTTCATAAGCACATGATGGACTTCTACCGCGCGCGTGACCGGATGCCTTATTACAAGATGAACCAGGAATTTCACTCGCGGCTAGCGGAATTGTCGAAGAACGAGACCCTGCAGGAAATGCAGGCGAACATTCAGGCCCGGCTGAAGCGTATCCGCTACATCGGCAATCAAGAACCGGACTCCTGGGCCGGGGCTGTGGCCGATCACGAGGAAATGGTGCGCGCGCTCAAGGACAGGGATGGCCTCGCCCTCGGTGAAGCCATGGCGAACCACCTCAAAAAGACCTGGGACCGGGTAAAGGACAGTATTTAGTCAGGCGACTGGAAAAAACCGCTAAGTTGAACGATCAAACGAAATCGGCATTGTGACCAAAGAGCTTTACACGCAGATAACAAGCGCGCATGTGGAGTTGCCATTCGCATAATCTGCACAGATGGCGTGCGAGTTCCGAGAGGGCCAATGCGCCTCTAACGTCCGAATGGCTCCTTCATTGGTTTGGCATCTATAAGCTGCCATTCCGCTCCCGTGAAGAGTTTGCGACAGATCCGTTGAGCGCGGTCGGCGATCCGCTTGAGAAGCTGAATACGATCATTCTCTGGCCTGTGTTCGAGAAGCCCATTTTCTGCGGCCGATAGACGTGCTCTTCCACGGCTGGTTCTGGAGTATTCTCCAGGAGTTTGAGCAGTGGTCGACAATGTCGTCGTGGGACTTGAACACGCGATTGGAGAGCAAGTTATCGCGCATGAACTGCCAAATGTTTTCAACTGAAATGACATGAAGCCGCTCTTCGAAGAGCGGGAAACTCACACCAAGCCCGTCGCATGAGAAATGTGCGAAAGATCAGATCTTGACCATGGCGATCAGAGAATCGACCCACACACAATCGTTTCGAAGGCAATCAAAGATAGCTGTATGAAGACCAACCGCCATCAGCGAGAAGCACTTGCCCTGTAACGAAGTCGCTGGCATCCGATGCTAGATAAAGGCCACTCCGAGCAATTTCCTTGACTGTTCCCAAGCGACCTGCCGGAGTGCGCTGTTTGAGGCGTTCAACATCCAGCCGGCCCTCCGCAGCGAGAGTTTGGATCAAGGCAGTATCGACATATCCTGGCCCGATTGCGTTGACCCGGATCCCAAGCGAAGCCCATTCGGATGCGAGAACCTTCGTAAGAGCTACGACGCCTGCCTTTGTCGCACAGTAGGACGCGCGCTCGGGGCCTGCTATTACACCGAACATGGAGGCTGTGTTGACAATTGCGCCGCCGCCGGTGTCGCGCATATGCCGGGCGGCGGTCTGCGCGAACAGGAAGACCCCGGTTAGGTTCACATCGATCGCCCGCGACCAGTCTTTCAACGGCAAATCGATGCTTGGTTCGCTGCCTGCAATTCCTGCGTTGTTCATCAGGATATCGATTTTGCCAAATGCACTACGTGCGGCATCACAGGAGGCTGCCACAGCCTCCGGAGAACTGACTGAACCGCTCAGCCATTGACAGGCAGGACCAATCGTTGCGGCCGCCTTTTCAGCAGCCTCGGCATTAACGTCGAAGATTTGCACATTCGCACCCGCGGCGGCGAACTCCTGGGCCATGGCCAATCCAATGCCCGAGGCGCCGCCGGTTACGATTGCTGTCTTTCCCGTAAAATCAAAGCTGATACTCATGCTGTCACTCCTCTGGGTGGGCGGGATGCCAAAGACGAAGCGGCGTCTCGCGTTCGTAAGCTTTGCTGTCAGGAAAACTGACCAGTTCGCATTGCATTCCCCACGGCGTCACAAAATAGACCCAGGTTTGCCCGCCGCTCGGACCTTCGCTTCGTTGCGTTGGCGCACCGAGGATCACCACGTCATTGTCTATCAATGCTGCATAGGCTACATCGAAATCGAGCACGTAGAACGCAAGATGATGACCTCCAACATCACTGTTGGCTGGAACTCGTTTTGCTTGGTTCGGCGCTTCGTACTCGAAGATCTCGAAATTGCTGCCCTGACCGCAACGCAGAAAAGCAAGCCGCTTCATGATGGCTTTCGGATGCACGCCCAGATGGGTCCGCATCCACTCTCCATCTGCCTGGAACGGCCCCACCTCGTAAACCTTTTGGCATCCCAGGACATCGACAAAAAAAGCGATCGCCTCATCCAGATCCGGCACCGTGAAGCCTATATGTTCGACGCCGACGATACCCGGCACTAGTTTGCGCACTCTATCCATTTTCACTACACCCCAAGCGGCAAGCCCTGATCTGCCATTGCCGAGCGCAATGCAGCCTCGATGTCCTGCGGCCTGGTCGAAGCCGCCGCCTCAAGCACTTTGGAAATACTTGGCGAAGCTTCCGCGCCGTGCACCCGCTTTATCGGTTGGTCGAGCGCGTCGAAACAGCGCCGCTGCAACTCATCTGCGAGCCAGCCCCCGTAGGATGTTCCGACCGCACCCTGCTCGACGATCAGTACGTTGTTGGTCTTGCACACCGATGCCTCGACGGTCTCCCAGTCAAAACTGGCGCGATCAAGGGTGCGTAAATCTATGATCTCGACGTCCAGATCGAGGCGTTCAACAACGTCGCGAACCATCGCGACCATCGACAGGTATGTCAGAACCGTTATGCGGTTGCCTGCGCGCACCACCTTGGCCTTGCCGATCGGAATGCAGTAGTCGAGATCATCCGCCGGCACCGCGCCTTTGGACGAATATAGGTCGACATGCTCAAGCACCAGCACCGGATCTTGGCAACGCAACGCGGCATTCATCAGCCCCACATAATCAAACGGCGTCGACGGCGCGACAATGCGCCAGCCAGGGGAAGTGGAAAAGATTCCAACCGGATCCATGGAATGCTGTGAGCCATAGCCCGTGCCGATGGCAACTTTGGTTCGAACAACCAGCGGCATCGAATTGTCGCCACCAAACATGTGCCGCGCCTTGCCGATCTGGTTGAAGAGCTGGTCAGCTGCGACCCAGATGAAATCCGGATACATGAATTCCACCACCGGCCTCACCCGCCCATCAGCGGCCATCCCCGCGGCAAGGCCGGTAAAGGCATTTTCTGAAATCGGTGTTCCCAGGCAACGATCAGGAAACTCGCTCGACAAGCCGCGTGTCGCACCATTGGTCCCGCCCTGGAGCCGGTGGATATCCTCGCCGAGCACCACAATCCGGTCGTCTTCGGCCATTCGTTGCCTCATCACGTCAGCAACTATATCGACAAATTTCACGTCCTGGACCAGCTCTCCCGTAAAGCTCTCCTGCTCTTCGAAACGCGCTCCACCAAACTCCGAAAGATCGCCGCGCAGACCGAAGTCGCGAAAATCCTCCGCGGGCCAAAGCGCAGGAATTATCTGCCGCTTGCCGTCAACTTCCTCGACCAGTTCGCCAGCAATTTGTTCCATCATCGCTTGGCAGGCTTCTCGCAAGCGTTCGACGGCAGTACTGCCAATGATCTGCCGCTCCTGCAGGTCTCGGGCCATCGCCTCAAGCGGATCGCGCGCACGCCACTCCTTCTCCTCTTCCTTGCTTCGATAACCGAACGCCGAACCGGGCACAGCTCCGTTTTGATGAAAATAGCGGTATACATCCGCCTCGATGATCACCGGCCCGCCACCGTTGCGCATGATCTCATTTGCTTCTTGTGCGGCGAGATAGACTGCCAATGCGTCCATTCCATCGACTTTCAACGACGGAATGGCAAAGGCCAGACCACGCGCCGACAAACGGGTTTCCGCTGTAACTTCGTCAACGTGGGTTGAGACCGCATAACGATTATTCTCGATGAAAAAACACAGAGGAAGCTTCCACGCGGCAGCAATATTCATCGTCTCCAGAACCGAACCGATGTTCACGGCCCCATCCCCGAAATAGGTGTAGACCACATCGCCGGTACCGGCGCGTTGATGTGCCCAGGCCGCTCCGGCAGCCATGGGGACACCGCCGCCCACAATGGCGTTGGTTCCAAGATTTCCGGATTCGGCCCAACGCAGATGCATTGATCCCCCGCGGCCTTTGCAAAAGCCATCGGAGAGACCCATAATTTCCGATAGTGTTCGTTTGGCAACCCGGCGAATATCACTGTCAAACCCGGCTTCGGGATCAATCCCATCTGGCGCGATGTAAGCGAGCGCTTTTGCCAGGAACTGGTGATGGGCGCGATGTGACCCGTTCACTTGATCGCTTCCTCGCATGGCAAGTATCGAACCAACGGCAGCACCTTCCTGGCCAACCGCAGAGTGAGCGGGACCGTGCACCAACCCCTGTGACGCCAACGCCAGAACCTTTTCTTCGAATGCCCTGATCAAATGAAGCTGACTGAGCATGTCGCGGCCCAGACGCGGCTCAAGTGCTGCACGGTCTTCCGACGATGGCGATATCTCGCGCCAGAAGCTCTTGGGGCTCAGGTCGGAAAAGACGGGCATCTTGAAAATCCTTGAAGTTGTATTCTTCGATTGCACCAGCCACCATTCCAGCATTCGGGAACAGCTGTTCGGGATTGCGGCGCGCAGAATTCACGGGTTAGTCACGCAGGAGCCTCCCTCGTTTCTGCCGACACCGGAGTTCATTTGTGATCGACACTACCGGGCAGCTCTTCGCGCAGAAAGCTAATCAGCAGGCCATTGAAATAATCTGGCCGGTCAAGTTGCACCCAATGCCCCGCCCCGGTGACCCGTTCATAGCGCCAGAAGCCATCGACCGCGTTTTTCGAACCGATCATTCTCATTTCCTGCAGAAAAACATCGTCGATACCGAATACGCCCATGGTCGGCGATTGAATATTGCCGACTGGCGGCAATGTCAGTCCGTTTTTCAATGTATAATTCGCGCGATACCAGTTCATCGCCGCTCGCAGAGCGTTCGGCCGCACCAGATCCTCAACCCACTTTTCACATTCGTTGTGGTGACGCACCAGTTGGCGAAACAGATTGAAGTTATCGCGAGACATCATCTCCTCGGCAACGTCCTCAAACTGGAACAACAGCACATACCAGGCCATCTCCATCCCTTCGATTGTCCGGCTAAACAGCGGATGCCCGGAGGCAACAGGGATGAAACGATCGACACGCTCAGGATGAAGATGCGCCAGGTACCAACCGACATTCGCCCCCCAATCGTGACAAACGACATGGGCTTTTGGAATGTCGAGGCTGTCCATCACACGAACAACATCACCTACCAGAAATGAAATACCATAAGCTTCTATCTCGAACGGCTTGTCGGAGGCTCCGAAACCACGTTGATCGAGCGCAACAACGCTGTAGCCCGCATCCACCAACGCCGCTACCTGCCGCCTCCAAAGGTACCAGCTGTCGGGAAATCCGTGCAGGCACACCACAGCAGGGCCCTGACCGAAAACTGCAACATTGAGATCGACTCCATCAGAGCGGACTGTTTCAAATTTTGGATCAAGGGTCATTTTCTAGACAGCTCCAAGCATGTTTTGTGGTCGTCTGGAGAAAAGGATTGGTGAAATCCGGCATCGTCGGATTGCTCAACAAAAGGTCATTTTACTTTTCTCCGTTGACCGTACCTATGATCGACGCTGCTTGGCTGACGGGTCAGATCTCAAGCAGGATCTTCCCGATATGCTGGCTCTTCTCCATCATCCTGTGGGCATCCGCTGCAGCGCTTAAGGGAAACGTCTGGTGAATTACCGCCTTGATTGCTCCAGTTGCGAGCTGCGGCCAGACTGCGAGCCGGACGGCCTCAACCAAACGTGCTTTCTCCGCGTCGGAACGAATCCGGAGTGTCGAGCCTGTTAAGACCTGTCGACGCATCATCACTGGCGCGAGGTTCAACATCATCTTGCTACCATTCAGGAAAGCGATGGAGACATGGCGTCCCTCTACCGCCAGAACGCGCAGGTTTTTCTCGATATAGTCGCCGCCCACCATGTCGAGCACCAGATTCACGCCCTTGCCATCGGTTAGCGATTTGACGACCGCGACGAAATCCTCCTGCTTGTAATTGATCGCGCAGTCCGCACCGAGTGCCTCGCAAAACCTGCATTTTTCTTCTGAACCAGCAGTCACGATAACCCGTGCACCGTGGTTTCGGGCGATCTGGATCGCCATGACACCAATGCCGCTGGATCCACCATGAATGAGGATTGTTTCTCCCGGTTTCAAGTTGCCGCCCTCGATGACATTGGCCCAGACCGTCAGAATCGTCTCCGGCAGGGCGGCGGCGGTCACGAGGTCGAATCCGGAAGGGACAGGCAGGCAATGGCTGGCGGGGGTCACGCAGTATTCAGCATAACCGCCGCCGGGCAAAAGAGCACAGACCCCGTCTCCGACAGAAAGGTTTTCGACGCCATCGCCAATTGCTACAACTTCGCCCGCGCCCTCAAGCCCAAGCAGGTCAGTGGCACCTGGCGGTGGTGGATATGCACCTGCCCGCTGCAACAGATCAGGACGGTTCACGCCGGACGCACTCAACCGGATCAATACCTGGCCCTTTGCCGGCCGGGGGACGGGCCGGCTCTCGGCCTGCAGAACCTCTGGCCCACCGGGGCCGGACATGCTGATCACGCGCATCTGGTCGGGAATGGAGTGCATCGGTCCGGGCTCCTTAGTATCCAAAAATAGGTTGATCGCTTATTCAACGCCGCCCAGATTGCCGGGCAGCGAGTCGCCAATGCCGCTCAGGTGAGTCCGCGCTCATCGAGCCAGCGCGTATGAATGCTTGCGTCCCGGAACGCCGGGTTCTGCAGCAATTCGCGGTGAAAGCCCAACGTCGTGGGAATGCCTTCAACCTCGAAGCCGGCAAGGGCATGGCGCGAATGTTCCAGCACCTCTTCACGGCTGTTGCCGCTGACCAGCAACTTGGCAATCATCGAATCGTAATGCGCGGGAACCGCGTATCCCTCGTAGACATGCGTATCCACCCTGGTGTGGGCGCCAACGGGCGGCCGCCAACGGGTAATCCGGCCCGGGCTCGGGGCAAAGCCGCGCTTCGGATCCTCGGCGCAGATACGCCATTCAATTGCCGCGCGGGATGGCAGCGTCGTCATCTGCTCGAACGAAACCGGCTCACCGGCTGCAACGCGTAATTGTTCCACGACCAGATCAAGTCCGGTTATCAGTTCCGTTACCGGGTGCTCGACCTGGATGCGGGTGTTCATCTCGATAAAGAAGAACTGCTCGGTTTCAACTTCATAAATGAACTCGATGGTTCCGGCGTTCCGGTACTTGATGCTTTCGATGATCGTTAGTGCCGCCTCGGTCATGGCGCGCCGGACGCTGGGGCTGATTACCGGCGATGGCGCCTCCTCGACCAGCTTCTGGTGACGGCGCTGTACACTGCAATCACGCTCCCACAAATGGCGGTGATTGCCATGGCTGTCGCTGAACACCTGCACCTCGATATGCCGCACATTCTCGAAGAAACGTTCGAGATAGATTTCGCCATTGCCAAACGCTGACTGGGCCTCTGCCGATGCTTGCTCGAAAAGCGATTTGAACTCGTCCGCATTCCGGGCAACCCGCATACCGCGCCCACCGCCGCCGGCGCTGGCCTTCAGCAGCATAGGGAAACCGACTTCCATGGCCACCGGCAACGCCTCGCTGGCGGAAACGAATCCACCCTCTGATCCCGGCACAACCGGCACTCCGAGCGACTGGGCGGTACGTCGCGCCACCGCCTTGTCACCCATCGTTGCGATCACCTCGGCCGACGGACCGATGAAGATCAACCCGGCCTCCTGGCAGGCATTGGCAAAGCTTTCACGCTCGGACAGAAAGCCATAGCCGGGATAGATCGCATCACATTGCGTCGCGCGGGCAACCTCGATCTGCAGATCAGCAAGCAGATAGCTGCTCGTAGCAGCCGCCGGTCCGATGCAGACCGCGTGATCGGCAGCCCACACATGGGGCGAGGCGGCATCTGCCTGTGAGTACACGGCCACGCTTTCCAGCCCTGCCTTGCGACAGGCGCGAACCGCTCTCAGGGCAATCTCACCACGGTTGGCGATCAGGACTCTCTTCATAGCTGTCTCTACCTTCTGTGTAAGTTCAACCGCGTTTGACCAGTCTGGCTGGGCAATCAGGCGACGGCGCGCGCGCGTACCAGATCCCCGGCTTCCGCCTCGATTGCCTGATTGAGGCTGCGATAACGTCTTTCAAAGCCGACAAGGCGGTGAATGCCGTCATCCGCAACAAACGGCGAGGAACCGAAAAGCTCGTCGCTTTCTCCGTCGGTTATCTCAAAGCGCGCTTCGGGGAGCACTCGCGCAACCTCGTCACAATAGGACTGTACGGTTGCATAATCGCCGGCGAGATTGAAAAATGGCGATTGCTTCAGCGTCGCCGGTGTAACTGCGGCCAGCGCAACAAAAGCGCTCACGACATCATCGACGTGAACGGCCTGAAAAGCGGCCCGGCCATTGTTGAGCTGGACCGTTTCGCCGCTGGCTGCTGTGGCCACTATGTTGGCTACGGTCTTGGCCCGCCCGGTGCTTCGGCTGCAGCCGATCACGGCGCCGGGGCGCAAGCCACCAATCAGCAACCCGTGGCGGCTGAGATAATGACCCGCCACCTTTTCAAGATAAATCTTGCCAGCGGCATAAACCGGAATTCCCTTGGCGCCGAACTGGGCTGCGTGGTCATCAAGTGGTCGATTGTTCGGCTGGTAGTCGCGCCGCGTGCCAAACACCGAGACCGAGCTCGCCATCAACATCCTACCAACCTTGGCCTCCAGGCAGGTCTGAAATAGTTGTGTGCCGCCAAGCGTGTTGATCCGGGCAGCAGCAACCGGATCGCTGTTGGCTTCCTCGCCCATCAGATAAGCGAGGTGGTAGACGATATCTGCGCCATCAAGATGCGGCCGCAACGTGTCAACGTCCATGATATCGGCAGCAACACACGTCACACCGTCGAGCCGGTGACCAGGATCTGGCATGTGCAGATCCACAGCGGTCACCGCCGCCCCGAGCCCGGCCAGACGGCGCACCAGACGGCTGCCAATCGCACCACCGGCACCAGTCACGACGACCCTGGCTGACTGCAGATCAGGCATCGGCCCAGCATTTTGCTCTGCCATCACGGCCTAGACCCCCAGCACGTGGATCGAGCAAGCGCCATTGTCGACGCCCCAGATACCGCCACCGGTGCAATGGGCGAGGCCAATTTTGGCGCCCTCGACCTGGCGATCGCCGGCACGGTCGGTCAGATGCCACATGATTTCGACAATCTGGGCCACCCCGGTTGCGCCGAGCGGATGACCGCGACAGAGCAGACCGCCACTCGGATTGACCGGGACACGACCCCCGATCGAAGACTCGCCCGCACTCAGGAAATGCAGCCCCTCACCCGGCTCGCAGAAGCCCAGTGCTTCGTAATAGATAACTTCGGCGATTGCTGCGGCGTCATGAACTTCAGCCAGGTTCACATCCTTGGGCCCAATCCCCGCCATTTCATAGGCGCGCCGCGCAGCCTGGATCGAGATATCGGGAACCGTGAGATCCCGGTACCCCTGGGAAAATTTCCCGCTGGCAACGACCGAGCCAAGGATTTTCACATTCTTGCCATGGCCGACTGACTTCGGCTTGGCGGAAATAACCACCGCTGCGGCGCCATCGGCATTGGGGCACATCTGCAGCAGGGTAATCGGGTCGGCAACCGGACGCGATGCCATCACTTCTTCGACAGTACAGGCGTCGCGGAACTGCGCATAGCGATTGTTGGCGGCATGTTTGCGGTTTTTCACCGTCACCTGCGCAACCTGATCGATGGACCCGCCGTGCTTGTCAAAATAGGCGCGGGTGCGCATTGCATAGAGTGCGGGCATGGTCAGCCCCTGGTCTATCTCCGGGTCGCCTGTGCTGAGCGCCAGGGGGCCGCTACCGCGCACGCTGAGTTTCTCGAGACCGATGACAAGCGCAGTCTCGACCTGCCCTGTCGCCACGGCCATCCAGGCTTGGGAAAGTGCCGTTGCGCCGCTGGAGCAGGCATTCTCAAGATTGATGATAGGCATGCCGGTCATGCCCAGGTCCTTGAGCACACGTTGGCCGGCCAGACTGCCCTGAAACACGCTGCCGACATAAGCGGCCTCAATACTCCGCCGTTCAATGCCGGCGTCCTCGATGGCTTCGAGGACGGCTGTCTGTGCCAGCGCCTCGGCAGATACATCGGGGTGCTTACCAAATGGGGTCATTGCCCCGCCGATGACAAAAACTTCTCCGCTACCGTACACGATTGTGCTCTCCTATTGGCAGTGCGACTAGCGCCTGGGCTGAAAGATGAAACTTTCACGGATGGAACCATCAGGCTCCTCGGCGATTGGTGCGTAACCGATCTCCATCTCCATGCCTTGCTCAAGCGAACCATCTTCCCAACCGAAGATCTGCCCCAGCACACGCACATCGCCAGGCAAATCCACGTAGCCAACCGCATAGGGAACCTTGAACGTCTTCGGCGCGATATGAATGATCGAGTGGGAATAGAGCTTGCCGGGTCCTTCGATCCGGGCGTCTCTCATCGCATCACGGCTGCCGCACTCGGTGCAGAACACCCGCTTGGGGAAATACTTGCGGCCGCATTCGCCACACTCGCATCCCTCCAGCCAGGCAGCGCCAGACGCTGTGGCAGATGTCTCGCTCGCGTTCATGACAACCTCCTTCACGCCACGGCTCCCGCAGCCTTCAACTCATCGATCCGTTGTTCCGAATAACCCAGCATGGCGCCAAGAACGTCGGCAGTATCTTGACCCAGCTTCGGCGCCGAGGCGGTGCGTACCTCACCCATTGCGGAAAGCCGCACCGGTGCACGCGCCAACAGAAGCGGACCGACATCGGGGTCATCAACTTCGACCAGCGCCTTGCGCGCCTTGAGATGTTCGCATTTGGCGAGATCCTCGCCGGTCTGAACCTTGCCTGCGGGAACACCGAACTTGTCGAGTGCTGCGACCACCTCATCGGAACTGCGCTCTGACATCCACTGCTCGACAAAGGGTTCCCACGCATCGGTGTTGGCGGCGCGCAGGCGGCCGTCTGCCATCTTCGGATCGGATATCCACTCTTCCTTGCCGAGTGCCTTGCAAAAGCGCGCCCAGATGAAATCATTCGGGGTAATCAGCGCCACATAACCATCGTTGACGGCAAAGGTTCGGTAGGGCGCCTGGTACTTGTCACGGCCACGGCTGAGAACTTCGCCGGCGAAAGTGTAGAGCATCAGGCTCTTCTCGTTGAGGGCAACAAGACTGTCATACATGGCCGCATCGATATATTGACCGACGCCGGTGCGCTCACGCATGAACAGTGCGAGCAGGATCTGATAACCGGCCATGACGCCGGTAAACAGATCACCCAGCGCAAGCGGGCTGACCTCGGGCGGTCCGTTCTCTTCGCCAAACAGATTGGTGATCCCGGACATCGCCTGAATTACTGGGTCAAAAGCCGGAAGACCGGAAAAGGCACCGTCGAGTTCCTTGGTGCGCCCGTAGCCACTGATGGCGGCATAGATCAGTTTTGGGTTGATCTTGCTGAGATCGTCATACCCGAGCCCAAGCTTGTCTACTGAGCCAGGTTTCAGGTTCTCGACCACGACATCGGCACTTTTTACCATATCGAGGTAAACTTCGCGACCCTCGGGGGTCTGCAGATCCAGCGCAACACTCTTTTTGTTACGGTTGTAGGTGACGAAACCACCATAGACCGATTCACCGGCTTCACTCTCAAGCGCAGGCTGGTAGTTGCGCCTCGGATCACCACCACCGGGTCGCTCGATCTTGATCACCTCGGCGCCGCAATCGGCAAGCCACATCGTGCAATAGGGCGCAGCGATATATTGTTCGAGCGCGATGATCCGCACTCCCTCCAACGGGTATTTACTCATGTTCACTCGCCTTTTCTGAATGCTACATGCGCTGTTCTAGGCGCAAGGATCCCTTGTTAACGGCTACCTTGCTGAGGCCCGGGCGCTTGGCAATTTCCTGCACCAAACCATGGAGCGGTGACGGCACGTCGCCATGACTGACCGGTTTCTGGTTGGCGCGGTATTTCTGGATAACGACCTTGCTGTTGAACAGCTCCAGCAGCAGAGTCTCGTCTGAATCGTAGGGGCCATTTTCAGCAACGAATTCCGGCAACATCTCGCGCCCGAACACCGCCGATGAATCGATCCGGTCTTCGTTGCCGATCACGCGGTCGAGGATGTTCTGGTCAATCTGACCGGGCGACTGCCCGTAGTGACCGCGCATGTAGAGGCGCAGTTCTTCAGGCACAGTGTGATAGCGTTTGCCTTCCAGCACGTTGAATGTCGCCTGCACCGTTACCAGCTGGGAGAACGGCGTGACCATCACCGGGTAGCCCATCTCTTCACGTACGCGACCGGTCTCTTCCAGCACTTCGTCAAGCCGATCGATCAGGTTCAGGTTTTTCAACTGGCTGACCAGATGCGACATCATCCCACCGGGAACCTGATGGTGTGCGAAGGTCCGGAAATTCTCGTCGTTGGGCGTTATCTTCCTGCTGAGTGGCCTGCCTTCCTGGTACGCCACCCACAGAAAGTGATCGTCGATGCGGCGCAGGTTCTCATCATTGAGTTGGGTCTGACGTCCAGACCCTTCCGCCATTGCCTTCAGATCAAGCGTCGCTGGGATTGACTCGCCGTAAGCGAGCGAACGAGCCGCCGAATAAACCCCGTCAATCCCCGCATCGATCCCTTCCTGGTAGCAGAGCTTTGACAGGCCAGTGGCATCGTGGCCGGAAAACTCGAGTATTGTGTCCGGCAATGCACGCCGCAGTGCCGTCAGGTTCTCCCGGGCCGTTTCCGGCGTCAAGAGACCACTGGCATCGCCGAAGACAATGCCGTCTGCACCGCAGGCGACAAATTCTTTGCTTTTCTCGACGAAATGTTCGGGCGTATGGGCCGGGCTGATCGAATAGGTGACGTAACCGAGCACCCCCATGCCAAGCTTCTTGGCACAGCGAACGTGAAACTCGACATTGCTCACATCGTTCAAGGCATCGAAAATCAACACCCAGTCGATGCCGATCTGTTTGAGCCTTCGCATGAACAGTTCAACGACATCGTCGGAATAGCGCTTCCAGCCGAACAGATTGCGGCCGCGCACAAGAATGATCGTATCGGTTTTCTTGATACGCTTTCTCAGATGATGAAGCCGCTCCCAGGGATCTTCATAGAGATAGACCACCGCCGTCTCGAAGGCTGACCCGCTAATCAGGTTGATGCGGTCGAAGCCGCAGTCATCCAGGACCGGCGCCGAATCAAGCATTGATGCGGTACGCATGCGGTTGGCCCAGACCGATTGCGGCCCATCGCGAAACGTCTCGTCGGTAAATTTCAGGCGAGGCTTGACGCTGCTGTTGCTCATGACGCGTCAACCTGCCCGGCGGGGTCGATATAAAGCAGAGCCTGGTCAAATTGCACCAGATCCTCGTTTGCCGCTCCGAATCCGGTGACGACCCCGCGGGTACCCGCACGGATGTTGTTCATCACCTTCATCACTTCGATGATACCGACGACGGTATCTTCCACGACCTCGGAACCGATCTCGACGAAGGGCGGCTCACCAGGAGCCGGCGCGAGGTAGAAAATGCCGGCGATGGGCGAACGAACAGGCACCGCTCCATCAGACGTCGACCCAGTCTCCTTTACGGAAGCAGCGGTCATCTGACCTTGCGCCAATGGGGGCGGCGGAGCAGCAACAACCGGTGCGGCAGTCGCGATCGCAGCCTGACGCTGTGGCACATCCTCAGCACCGCGCTTGACTTCAATTGTCATGTCGCCGATCGACAGCGCCAGCTTCCGCACATTCGGCGTGGTGTCGATCAACCGCAGGATTTCCAGTGCATCGGCATAGCTGAAATCGTAGCTGATCGAGTTGCCATCAGCGGAGAGCGCTGCAGTGGCTTCTGTCAATCCATCCCAGTTGGGTGTTGTCTCATTCATGACGCGTAATTCCTCCCGCGATACTGCTTACTGCCACCGAAGCAGCCATTTTTCGACGCTGTTCATTGCTGCGATCAATCCGGTTCCCAGGATTGCCAGGATGAACAGAACTGCAAAGACGCCACTGATTTGAAAGCTGCCCGCCAGGAAGGCCAGAAGCTGACCGAGGCCATGCTGTGCCGCAATAATCTCGCCGCCAATGACGCCGAGCAGGGCGTAGATCAACCCCAGTCGGAGGCCCGAGAAAATTGTCGGCACAGCGCTTGGGAGCGTGACCCTCGTGAAAATCTGGCGTTTACTGGCACCCAGGGTTTGCGACAGCGTCAGGTGATCGGCGCTGGTGCTGCGAATGCCTGCGACAGCGCTGCTGAGCACGATGAAGTAGGTCAGGCTGGCGCCCAGGGCGACCTTTGACCAAATACCCAATCCGAACCACAGCAAAAACAATGGGGCGAGCGCAATACGTGGCAGCGCATTGAGGGCAGAAAACAGCGGATCGCTGAACCGTTCAAACCTCGGCCAGGTGATGAACACCAACCCGGTCGCCACTCCGGCAAAACTACCGATCAGAAATGCCAGAAACGTGCTGCCCAGAGTCCAGAACAGGTCCTTTATCAGGCTGAATTCTACGAACAGGCCCTTCCAAAGGAACTTGCCGATCTCGCTGGGGATTCCGATGAAAAGCGGGTCGATAATTTTGTTGCGCGCAACATATTCCCAAACCGCGAAAAAGACCGCCAAAAACACAAGCCGCGCTACGTTGATTGCGACAGTCTCGTACAGCGGATAATTGTGACCTTCCGAAGTTTTGCTCATGACTGCAGCCCCACTTCCAGCTTTTCCCAAACATGGCTGTAAATCTTGTGATACGCGGGATCCTTCTGCAGCGCAGACACGGACCGGGGCCGTGGAAGTTCGATGGGTATGTCAGCGATTACCCTTCCAGGCCTGGCACTCATTACGATAACCCTGTCCGACAGCGTGATGGCCTCGGCAAGGTCATGGGTAATGAAGACCACGGTGCGCTTCTCCTTGGTCCAGAGAGAAAGCAGAACATCCTCGAGCTGCAATTTCGTCTGTGCATCAAGGGCGCCAAAAGGCTCATCCATCAACAACAGTGGGGAATCGAGGCAAAAGGTACGCGCCAAGGCTACGCGCTGACGCATGCCATGCGACAGCGCCTTAGGATAGCTGTTTTCAAAGCCCTTGAGACCGACAGCCTCGAGCAACGCGCGCGCGCGTTTCTGTCGCTTTTGACGGTCGGCATGCCTGATTTGCGCACCAAATTCCGCATTCTGCTCGGCGGTAAGCCATGGAAACAGGCAATCACGCGCCAGCATATAGGCAACATCGTGCCGGCCGGCCTTTGGTGGCGAACCAAAAATCGAGACTTGCCCTTCCTGAACTTCCAGCAGCCCAGCAAGAAGATTAAGAACCGTGGTTTTGCCACATCCGGACGGACCGACGATCGAAACAAATTCGCCCGGTGCGAAATTCAGGGAAACATCGGCAGCAGCGTGAACGCTGCTGCCGAAGCGATGATTGAGATCCCGGATCGAGACATTGCCAATCTCCGGTGCCCCTACCGCCGCCTGCGTGTGACCGCCGGCATCCGGCTTCACTGTGGCATCGGCGGCAAGCTGACCCGGTCCGCTCATGGCTTGGGAGCCTTGGCGTAGACGAACGTTGCCGGATCGACAGAGTCGGTGATCAGCTCGTTCTGGATCAGATAGTCGGAAAATGCCTTGACCGCAGTGCGATCAATCTCTGCTCCGTATAGCGGCGCGCCGCTTTTCACCAGTTCGCGCAGAACATTCTCACTATCTTCGATTTCTTCGCCGAGAGTGAAACGTCCCTTCACAACTTCGAGCAACTCATCGAAATTTGCAGGATCGTTGACCCAGGCAGTAGCCTCGGTGATGGCCTGAATGAAGGCATCAATTGCGACTGTGTTTTTCTCAATGAAATCGGTCCGGGCCGCATAGGTCTCAAATGCGCCATTAAGGGACGTGATTTCGGCAGGGCCTTCGCCACCAACCAGGTCAACCAGTGCACCGCAGGTTTCTTGCAGTCGGCAGATTGTACCGAACGGCTCAAACATCATTGCCGCATCAACCTGGCGGGCCAGAAATGACGGATAGGCCGTACCGGGCGCTCCGACAGCGATATAGGTTACATCGTCAGGGTCCATACCGGCACCGATGAACAACGCACGGGCTTGCAGCTCAGTTCCAGAACCACGTCCGGTGACACCGACATTGAGGCCCTTGAGATCCTGCATGACCGCCGGATAACCCTTGTCCTTGTTCGGGCGAGGTACATCGGCGTGGACGTTCAATGTGTAGATGTTGGCAGGTGAATGACCGACGATGAGCTGCACATCGTTGCCACGCGATGCGGCCTGCATGGTCACTTCAGTGGAAGCGAAGCTGACTTCGATACTACCTGCGGCAAGCGCTTGAAGTCCGACAGGGCCGCTTGGAATTTTCACCATTTCGCAGCGAATACCGTGGTCTTCACAAAAGCCCTTGTCAGCGGCAACCCACTGGGTGAAATGCAGGATTGTGCCAGGATATTCCTGAATCCGAAGAAGCTCGCCATTAGCGACAACTTTTTCTTCTGCATTGGCTTGTGGTGCTGTCATTATGGCTGCTGTCATCACGCCAGCCATAAGCGCGGCAGCAAAGCTTGCACTTCCAAAGCCGCGTTTCATATTTTTATTGATCATCCGTCTCTCTCCCAGGTCCTTATGGACATATCCAAATGCGACCGTTCCTAAACTCACTCAGATCGGCCACGCCTCCTCTGGCATCGAAAAAGAAACATGCGGTGATATATTTTGCAACAGGATTATTGTATAATGGGATAGAATTTGTATTTTGTGGAATTAAGATTTCATTTTTCGATAGGATATCTCTATGAAGGCACGAATGCCAAAAACTCAGGCGACGCCTGACGCCCCTCAGGATACGGGAGCCTTGAGACGCGGCTTGGCGGTAATCGAAGTCCTGGTTGAATCGATCCGCCCGCTGACACTGCACGAGGTTGCCGAGGCGGTAAAACTCACCGACAGCACCGTGCACCGCATTTTGCAGTCGCTGATGGAAGCAGACTACGTCATGCGTGACGCCAGCGGAAAACGCTATCATGCCGCGTCGAAAGCCTTGGGCTCGCTCACCATGTACCACCCGCTTCAGATACTGCGGCGGGATGCGTTCGAACCGCTGCGTCTGCTGCGGAAGCAGACGGAACTGACATCTTCACTTGTTGTCTTTATCGGCAATGAACGGCTGGTTGTCGACATATCGGGCGTATCGGGTGTGCTCACACCCTATTATGAAACGCAATTACGCAATCCATTGCATGTCGCGGTTTCCGGGAAGATCCTGCTGCTTAACCGATCACCGAAAGAGCAGCACGAACTGCTTGGCGACGGTCCCTACGAGGCCCTGACCCCGAGCACCATCACCGACCCGGAAGCATTCCAGCAGGAGCTGGAGCAGATTGTCGTACGTGGTTACTCTACCAATCTGGATGAGAACTTCATCGGTTTCTCCGCCATCGGCGCGGTGGTGACATGCGGCCCGGACCAAGTGCTGGGCTGCGTCATGCTGGCGGGCTCAAGCACGGAATTCACGCCGGATACGATCGCCGAGTGGGGTAAGATCCTGCAGGATCAGGCTAGACTTATCTCCTTCTCCCAAGGCGCCAGGGCAACCTACAACATGTTCTCCCAATAAGAAGGCCGGGCATGTCGCGCTCATGCGACATGCCCGGCCCTTGTGTCTCGTGATCGTGGCACTGTGCCCAAACGGCGGCTACGCAGGCGTAACCGGCTTGGCTGATCCTAAGCCGTGCATCACCCCTTGTTACGTGCCAGCATTGACCAGGCAGCCGGGAAAATCAGCGCTGCCAGGCAAGCCTTGGCGAGGTCGCCGAGAACGAACGGAAACAGACCCAACGCCAGAAGCGGCTTGTCGAAACCGATGACGACGCCCAGCCAGAGCAAGCCCGTCGGGTAGATGGCGGCAGCCGCAATCAGTCCCGCGCCAACAGCCGTCACCGGGCTGCGCCCCCAGCCAAGCCGTGCAAGAAAGCCCGCGGCGAGCGCCTGGAAAACAAATCCGATGAGATAGCCGCCGGTCGGGCCTGCCATGTAGGCAAGACCGAGACCGTTTGCCGGGGCGCCAGCAAAAACCGGAAGGCCGGCCGCCCCCTGTGCAAGATAGGCAAGGACGGCAGCTGCAGCCCGAGCCGGGCCCAGCGCCAGACCAAGCCCGATGGCCACAAGGGTCTGAGTGGTCAGCGGCACCGGATAGAACGGAATCGTGATTTTTGCGGCTATTGCCATCAGCAAGGAGCCGGCCAGCACGACCAGCAGGTCGGCGGCCAGATTATTTTTCTGGCTACGACTGGAAATTGTTTCATACAGCGTTGTCATGATTCTCTCTTTTCATTGTCCGCATGCTCATGATGATTGCGGGTTACAATATTCATCTGCCTGGCAGGATCCGTTGCCCGCACACGCCATTCCAACTGGGTCGTTGGCAATACTCTCCGAACGAGAACCGTCAATTGTCCCGCCAATAGGCGCGACCGCTCAACCCGCCATCGATGACAAGAAGCTGCCCGGTGATAAAGGTGGCTCCCGCTCCGGCAAGGAAAATGGCAGCATCCGCCACGTCGTCGGGAGTACCGAGCCGCTTTAAGGGAACGGCCTGCTCGAGTTCGGCAAGCGTATCGCCGGGAAGACTGTCTAGAAGCGGTGTCTGAATAGGGCCCGGAGCCAATGCATTGACCGTGATGCCTTCTGCAGCAAATTCCTGTGCTGCCGATTGCATGAGCCCGACCAACCCTGCTTTAGATGCGCTGTAGGCAGCCATGTTGCGCGCACCGCGGGTCGCCAGCACCGAGGAGGTCAGAACGACCGATCTGGCTCCCTCGGTGGCACGCATTACCGGTACAAAGGCCTGCAATGTATTGAAGGCTCCGGTCAGGTTCACATCGACAACCGTGCGCCAGATCGCCTTGCCGGTTTCAACAACCGTGCCGGCCGGGCCGATACCGGCATTGACCATCAGGACATGAACGCCGCCGAAATGCGCCGCCACCTCCCGTGCTGCGTTCTGCAAGGCCGCATCATCGGCAACGTCGGCCTCCAGCCTCATAACGTTGTCATGCCCCTCGGAATCAACCTGAAATTCCGGTTTTTGCTTGTCGATAAGGGCTACCGCGTAACCGGCGGCAATCAGCCGGTGCGCGACCGCCTGACCGATGCCACCCCCTGCTCCGGTCAGAACAGCAACTCGTTTGGTAGAATTTGAAGACATGTTTCCCCGCAGGTCCGCTCTGCTGTCGGACCATTTTCTGTTGTTGTCCGGATTTGGCTGCCAGGCTGCTTTCAGGAGCGAAATCAGCGATTGCGGCAAACTATAAGGTAAAAATAGATTGAAAAGAAACGAAAAATAAAGAACATTAGATTGAAGGCAATTGAATTAGATGGGTTTGTAAATGTCCATTCGTGACGTCAAAACATTTCTGGCTGTAGTCAAAAGCGGGTCATTCGCCGGGGCGGCTGGCGCTGTCCGCCGAACGCAGTCCGCAGTCACAGTTCAAATCAGATCCCTTGAAAACGAACTCGGTGTCGAACTGTTCGACCGCTCGAAGCGTCCGCCGGTCCTCAGCGATGCCGGACGCCGTTTTGTCAACAAGGCGACTGAAGCAGTTCAGGCCTATGAGCGGCTGTTTCAGGCCAGCGAAGAAACATCCGTCGAAGGCCATTTGAGCCTTGGTGTGGTTCCCAGCGTCATTACAGGGATCATGCCGCGCGCGCTGGCCGCACTCAGGTCCAAATACCCCCGTCTGCATATCCAGCTTTCGATGGGGCTGTCCGCTGACCTGGTTGACCGAGCACGGCAAGGCAAGCTCGACGCCGCCATTGTCAGCGATCTTGTTCACGGTTCTTCAGGCCTCGAATGGTCGCCATTCCTGCGTGAGCCTCTGGTCCTGATCGCTCCGGAAGAAGTGCCGCAACGGAGGGCCGAAGAATTGGTTACAAGTTTTCCGTTCATTCGCTACACCCGTCAGGCTTGGGTCGGCGAACTAATTGATGCCTACCTGAAGAGACGACGCCTGCGCGTCAATGAGATGATGGAGCTAGATACGCTTGAGGCGATCACTACCATGGTCCATCACGGTCTCGGTGTCTCGATTGTTCCCCAGCGCGGGACGCACGATCCACTGGCTCTGCCGGTGCGGCGGCTGACATTCTCCGGCCCACCGGCCTACCGCACGGTCGGCCTCGTCTACCTGCGAGACCACGTCAAAGCGGCACTGGCCCAAACATTGCTGGAGGAACTGACAAGCCTCTCCAAGGAGGCTGTCACGGACGGTGGGACCATTGCTACTAAATAGACAACAGAGATCCCAACGGCGTTGTCACGTAAACCAGTATTGCAGTTGCCTGCGTTTTGGGTTGGGCGTAAATTTCGACGATGCAGACACCAGATATCAGTTTCAAGCGTCATCGTTTTCCGCCACAGATTGTTGCTCACGCAGTTTGGCTTTACCTGCGGTTCAATCTGAGCCTGCGTGAAGTTGAGGAAATGCTGCTCGAGCGTGGTATCGACGTTTCCTATGAGACGGTCCGCCGCTGGATCGCCAAGTTCGGACCCCAGATCGCCCGCAATTTGCGGCGACGGCAGGCCCGCCCCGGCGATGTTTGGTATCTGGACGAAGTCGTTGTGAAATGCGCTGGAGAGAAGTTCTGGCTCTGGCGCGCGGTCGATCAGCATGGCACCGTTCTCGAAGAACTCTTGCAAAAGCGACGCGACAAAAGGGCAGCCAAGCGCCTGTTGGTGGCGTTGATGAAACGCTATGGCTTTGTTCCCAAGCGGATCATCACCGATAAGCTCCGCTCCTACGGCGCAGCAAAGGCGGACGTGGCACCTGGCCTCGACCATTGGTCGCACAAGGGCCTCAACATGAGCTACCCCCCGAAATTTGGACACTGACATAAGCTACGATTTG
>TARA_R110002051_G_scaffold271530_1_pt1 | contig 48758 bp, 47 predicted proteins | sample TARA_R110002051 | Tara Oceans TARA_R110002051 (sample SAMEA4397023) | marine metagenome | biome: Polar Biome; feature: [MES] marine water layer (ENVO:01000295) within the mesopelagic zone...; material: water (ENVO:00002006), including particulate matter (ENVO:01000060) such... | reverse complement strand
CTGCGAGCGCATGCAGCAAGAAAACCAAACTCACACAATGGGCTCTGAGCCGCCATGCGGTGACGTAGCAACCGGCGATGCTCTGACATCCTGAGACCTGCCGTTGGCGTTGGTTGTTGTGCCTTGCGCCAAGTTTTTCAAAATATCGCCGTTTCTACGTTGATCCCTGCATTGCGCGCCATTCCCTCTCAGACAGCCGTCGTTCCAGATTCTTCGACGAGGGTTCGGTCTGAGCCCATTGTGTTGATTGCGGCATCGCGGCGAAAATTACCGTTACGTAGACGGATGTGCTGGTGATCCCTTGATCGATTTACTTAACGATCAAAAAATGTGCACTCCATTGATTTGTATAGGATGCCTTGAGCAAGCGAACGTTGAAGCAGTGAACTTAAATTCATTTCTTGATCATTTGGTCGAAAATGGCGTTAAATTGAGTCGAAACCAAGGGGGGTTCACAATGTTTGACAGAATAATTTTCAATCGCCGCCACTTTATGGCGTCTACGGCCGCAACATCGCTGATGCTTGGAGCTGGCCGCGCTGCAGCGGCGGGGCCGATAAAAACGGCCGGTATCTATACGGTGCCTGTCGAACAGCAGTGGGTCAGCCGGATTCACAAAGCCGCAATGACAGCACAAGAACGCAGTGAAATCGAATATTCGTTCTCCGAGAATGTCAGCAATACAGACTACGCCCGCGTGATGCGTGAATACGCTGAGGCTGGTAACACATTGATTGTCGGCGAAGTCTTCGGGGCTGAACAAGAGGCGCGCGAGGTTGCCGCTGATTACCCGGACGTTGCATTTTTGATGGGCTCCAGTTTCAAAGAAGATGCCGCGCTACCGAATTTCGCGGTGTTCGACAACTATATTCAAGACGCATCATACCTGTCCGGTATCATTGCAGGATCGATGACCACGACCAATAATATAGGTATGGTCGGCGGTTTTCCAATTCCCGAAGTTAATCGCCTAATGCATGCGTTTATGGCGGGCGCACGTGAAATGAACCCTGACATTACTTTCCAAGTCAGCTTTATCGGCAGTTGGTTCGATCCGCCCAAGGCCAAAGAGACTGCGTTTGCGATGATCGAAAATGGTGCTGATGTCCTTTATGCAGAGCGCTTTGGCGTTTCTGATGCCGCGCAAGAAAAAGGTGTTCTGGCCATAGGCAATGTGATCGACACGCAATCCGACTATCCCGAAACGGTTGTTGCGTCTGCAATCTGGAATTTTGAACCAACTCTGGATATGGCCATCGGCTCCGTGCAGGCCGGCACCTTTACGGCGGCCGATTACGGGGTCTATTCCTTTATGAACCAAGGCGGGACTGAATTGGCGCCGCTGGGCACTTTCGAAGGCAAGGTTCCTGCCGCTGCCATGGAATTGGTCGCGACCCGTCAGGCCGAAATCATGTCAGGGGCATTTACGGTAACCGTCAACGACGACGAACCAACTTCGTCCTAAACGATCATGGCAGATGCCCCTGTTGAGGCCCTAAACCTGAACGCCATAACCAAACGCTTTGGAGAGTTGACCGCAAACGATGCGGTCAGCTTTTCGGTGGACAAAGGCGAAGTTGTTGCGCTTTTGGGTGAAAACGGTGCAGGCAAAACGACACTTGTGAACATTCTGTTCGGCCAATACACGGCTGACAGCGGAACCGTCGCGGTATTCGGGCAAACGCTGCCGCCCGGGAATTCACGCGCGGCGTTGGATGCAGGCGTCGGCATGGTGCATCAACACTTTGCGTTAGCTGATAATCTAACCGTCCAAGAGAACATTACTCTCGGCGTGCGCAGTTTGTTCAACCCACGATTGGGGCGCGCCGCCGCGCGTGCCAAAATCATTGATTTATCTACGAAATTTCACCTTGTCGTGTCGCCCGATGCCCGTGTTGGCAGCCTGACGGTGGGGGAGCGACAACGTGTGGAAATCCTCAAGGCGCTATACCGAGACGTGCGCATCTTGATCTTGGACGAACCAACGGCGGTGCTTACTCCACAAGAAACCGATGATTTGTTTGCCACGCTCAGACTGGCCATCGAGAGCGGTCTTTCGATCATCTTTATTTCGCATAAATTGCACGAGGTCATGGCGATTGCCGACCGCGTCGTCGTGCTGCGGCATGGTAAGATGATCGGAGGGGCACGGACGCAAGACACTGACAAACACGCCCTCGCCTCAATGATGATGGGGGCAGAGGCGACCGCGCCGCAAGTTGCACCCGCCGATCCCGGTCTGCCGCTTCTTGAGTTGCAGGACGTCACCACCCCGAATATCGCCAGTGCCCCTGGACTGAAATCAGTGTCACTGGCACTGCGCGCGGGTCAGATCATTGGTCTTGCGGGGGTGTCTGGCAACGGTCAGGCGGCCATGGCGGATGTTGTGGGTGGATTGCGCAGCCCGTCGAGCGGATATGTGGTGCTGAATGGTACACGCATCCAAAAATGGAGCCCGCGGACGGCCGTGCAAAGCGGGATCGCACGGATACCCGAAGACCGGCACAAAACTGGCACGATCGCGGATTTCAATCTGACCGAAAACGCTATCCTTGAACGCTACAAGACCGCGGCGTTTAGCATGGGGGGGTGGCTCAACTGGCGAAAATCGCGCGCATTTGCACAAAGTATTATCGACAAATACGATGTGCGTTGCCCGGACGCAGACACGCCGATCCGGTTGCTTTCAGGCGGCAACATGCAAAAGCTGATCTTGGGTCGCGTACTTGAAGCCGCCCCGCAGATCATTCTAGCCAATCAACCCGTGCGCGGCCTTGATATTGGTGCCGTCAATTATGTGCATGGCCAGCTGCTTGCGGCGCGCGATCGGGGTGCAGCCGTGCTTTTGATTTCCGAAGATCTGGACGAAGTTATGGCCCTTTCAGATGTTATCCACGTGATCGCGGACGGGCGATTGTCTCCTGCATTTGGACGCGCTGAAATGACGCCAGCGCAGCTTGGAATCTGGATGGCAGGTCAAGGATTTGACGAGGTGGTGGCCCATGCGTCTTGAACCTGTCAAAAACCCGTCACTGGCGCGAAACCTGTTGCCGCCAATGATTGCACTAGGGGCGACGGTGGTTATTGCCTCGCTTCTGGCAATGGTCGCGGGGGCAAACCCGTTTTCAGTTTTTGGGCTAATCCTCCGCGGCGCGTTTGGGTCACAATTTGCGCTGCTTGAAACGTTGAACCGTGCCACCCCTTTGATTTTCACAGGCCTTGCAGCCGCAGTCGCATTCCGTGCCAAATTCTGGAACATAGGCGCAGAGGCGCAGCTTTACGCAGGTGCGTTACTGACGGTCATGCTTGGCACCGGCGTTTTACCTTGGCCCAGCATCGCGCTTCTGCCCACGCTCGTCGTGTTTTCAATCCTCGCGGGCGCGTTCGTCTTGTTAATACCCGCGCTGCTGAAAACCCGTTTCGGCGTAGACGAGGTTGTGACGACTTTGCTTTTCAATTTCATATTCCTGCTGTTTATCTCGATGCTTCTTGAGGGGCCATTGAAAGACCCAATGGGCATGGGCTGGCCCAAATCGGCGCGTTTGATCGACGAGGCGCGATTGCCGCGGCTGGTCGACGGCCTGCGTTTACATTGGGGGTTTGCGCTCGCAATTCTGTCTGCCTTTGTCATCTGGATCATCCAGACCCGCAGCACTTTGGGGTATGAAATGCGGGCCGTCGGTCTGAATAAACAGGCCGCCGCGTTTGCAGGCATTCCAGTGAATCTCGTCTTAGTGAAGACAGCGCTTTTGTCCGGAGGTCTTGCAGCGCTTGCCGGATTTTCGGAGGTGGCGGGAGTAAAGGCCAGCTTGACCCTCGATCTGTCACCCGGCTTTGGCTACACGGGCATCATTGTCGCAATGCTGGCCTTGCTGCATCCTCTTGGTGTGATCGTCGCGGCCTTGTTTGTCGCCGGCATATTTGTGGGCGCTGATAGCATGAGCCGCGCCGCTGGTGTGCCAACCTATCTGGCCGACATCATGCTTGCGACCGCGCTGTTGTTGATGGTTCTCGCTATCATGCTGACGCGGTTCCGTGTGGTGAGGGATTAACGCGATGGAAATCATCGATATCTTGTTCACCGCTAGCTTTTGGGCCGCCGCGATCCGCATCGCTAGTCCGTTGATCTTTGCCACATTGGGGGAATTGATCTGCGAACGTGCGGGCGTCCTGAACCTGGGGATCGAAGGAATCATGGTTGCGGGTGCATTTGCGGGCTGGATGGCTGTTTATTCCGGCACAGGGCTATGGGTTGGGGTAGGTGTTGCTATGCTTGTGGGGATGCTGTTCGGGTTGCTTCACAGCATCCTGACGGTGCCGTTTGGGCTGTCGCAGCACGTAGTTGGCCTAGGCGTGACGCTGCTGGCGACGTCATCGACGTACTATGCCTACCGCCTCGCTTTGCCAGAGGTCACGAGCCCACCAAAGATCGAAGCCTTCCAACCATTCGAAATCCCGATCCTGTCGGACGTCCCATTGATCGGGCCCGCGCTGTTTTCGCAAACGCCCTTTACGTATCTGGCCTTTGCATTGGTTGCGGTTGTGGCGGTTGTTCTGTACCGCACGCCGCTAGGGCTTGCGGTGCGCGCGGCGGGCGAAAACCCCGCAGCGGTTGCGGCACAGGGACTGTCGGTCACTGCAATCCGCATGGGGGCTGTCATTGTCGGCAGCGGTTTCATGGCGATGGGTGGAGCATTTTTGACGATGTCCGCTTTTGACAGTTTCTTTTTCGAAATGGTCAACGGGCGCGGCTGGATCTGCATTGCACTTGTCGTGTTCGGGTCTTGGAGGCCGGGAAAGGCCCTATTGGGCGCTATACTGTTTGCAGCATTTGATGCACTTCAAATCCGGGTGCAACAAACCAGTTTGGGCTCACTTGTGCCATACCAGATTTTCCTAATGATGCCGTATATTTTATCCATCGTGGCCCTTGTCGTGATGTCACGCCGCGCCGAAGTGCCCGCCGCCTTGATGGTGCCATTCAACAAAGGAGAACGCTGATGTTTGATCTGATCGTCAAAGGCGGAACGCTGCCGGATGGGCAGGTTGTGGACATTGGGATAAAAGGCGCCAAAATTACGGCCATAGCCGAGCTGAGCGATGCGCAGGCAGGACAGATCATAGACGCGTCTGGCGATCTGGTCAGCCCGCCTTTTGTGGATCCCCATTTCCATATGGATGCAACATTGTCCTACGGTCTACCACGCATCAACACGTCTGGTACGCTGCTTGAGGGGATCGGACTTTGGGGTGAGCTCAAACAAGTCATGACACAAGACGAGGTTGTTAAACGCGCGCTGAAATACTGCGATTGGGCAGCAAGTATGGGAGTGTTGGCGATCCGCAGCCATGTCGACACATGTGACGATCGATTGTTGGGAGTCGAGGCGTTGATAGAGGTCCGTGATCGCGTCAAAGACTACATTGATCTACAGCTCGTAGCGTTCCCTCAAGACGGATTCTATCGTGACCCGACAGCGCGCGAAAACACGATCCGTGCTTTGGATATGGGCGTTGATGTCGTGGGCGGCATCCCGCATTTTGAACGCACAATGGCGGATGGCGCTGCCTCGGTTCGCGAACTTTGCGAAATTGCCGCCGCACGCGCGTTGCCGGTTGATATGCATTGCGACGAAACGGACGATCCCAATTCTCGCCACATCGAGACCCTTGCGTTTGAAACCCAACGCCTCGGTTTGCAGGGCTGCGTTGCCGGATCTCATTTGACCTCGATGCATTCGATGGACAATTATTATGTGTCCAAATTATTACCACTTATCGCTGAGGCAGAGATCAACGTCATCCCTAATCCGCTGATCAATATTGTCCTTCAGGGGCGTCATGACACTTACCCCAAACGGCGTGGGCTGACGCGGGTGAAGGAAATACTGGCCATGGGCATCAACGTCGGGTGGGGGCAGGACTGTGTTCTTGATCCGTGGTATTCTCTTGGCACCGCCGATATGCTTGATGTGGCCTTCATGGGGCTGCATGTGGCGCAGATGACCAGCCCCAAAGATATGCGAACCTGTTTTGATATGATCACCGTGAACAACGCCAAAACCATGGGGCTAACCGATTATGGCCTGCATATTGGGGCTAAAGCGTCATTGGTAATCCTTGACGCAGGCAACCCAGTTGAGGCCCTGCGCCTGCGCGCAGCCCGACTGTGCGTCATTGCGAATGGCCGCGTAATAAGCCAGACACCTCGCGCGAACGCGTCGCTAAGCCTGCCGGGCCGGCCTCAAACATCGCGTAGGCGACACACGTTCGACGAAGGCTAACGCGTTATGCGTTTTCGCATTTAGTCTACGTAATTGAGATTGGATTGATGAACGGCAACAGCTAAGTGAAACGGTCTTTGCACAAAGGGGCACCACTAGCGGCACCGTTCAAGCTTTCCTCCCGCAGACCGCGCTGCTGGATTAACACGCCAAAGAACGGCAATTGGGACGGCACAATTGAATGGCTGCAAATTCCGCATTGCTGACTTTCACGCGATTCCCTTCAAGCAAACCGCTCGTATGTGGCATACGCAAATCATACGTCAGTCATACGCGGATCATATACCTATCTGGGCTGCGGCAGTGACCCGTCTTTATACGGCGTCCAGTCGGTAATCTCGGGGTAATACATTGCCCGCCAACGCCGCACGCGCGGGTTCATCACGCGCCGCCACAACGTCGGCGACAAGGCCGCAAGCGTCATCACAGGATAGCCATACGGCAGCTGCGGCGCATCCACGACACTATGATTTTGCAGCAGTGGAAATCGCCGGTCAGGCTTGTAATGATGGTCCGAATGGCGTTGCAAATTGATCAGCAACCAGTTTGACGCGCGATACGCCGTATTCCACGAATGCCGCGGCATAACATGTTCGTATTTGCCCTCGCCAAGGTGCTTTCTGGTCAAGCCGTAATGCTCGATATAGTTCACCAGTTCGAGTTGAAAAATCGCGCTAAAGGCCTGAACACAAAACAAAAATAGGCCCCACCAACCGCCGATGATAAACGCCAGCAACAAGAACGCGACCTGCAAGCCCCAGTATTTCCAGAACGGATTTGACATGTCTGTCCAAGGCAGATTTTTGCGCGCCAGCATCGCCTTTTCAGCCAGAAACGCCGAAGCATAGCATTGGCGCAAAACGCGCGGAAAAAACTGCCAAAATCCTTCTCCATATCGCGCGGTCACAGGGTCGCGCGGCGTGCCAACATAGCGGTGATGCACCAGCATATGCTCGGACCGGAAATGCGAATACAGTACCATCGCCAACATCGCATCCGCCATATGACGCTCGATTTTCGGCTTTTGATGCATCAACTCGTGGCTGTAATTGATCCCCACAGTACCACTGATCACGCCGACGCCAATAAATAAAATGTATTGTTCCCAACCGTTTAAGTGATCCGAGCGTGTCACATAAAAGAGCATCCCAAAGATCACGATAAACTGCACCGGCGCCCAGATCATCGTGATCGCGCGATACCAGAACAACTGATCATCAGACGTCGCGGTATCAGCATTTGCCTCATTCAGTCCCGCAAAAAGGTCGATAAATGAAAACAGATACCACGCCGAAATCGGCAGTAACAGAACGGCCCACCCACCATAGATCGCAGAAATCGCGGCCACTGGGATCAGCAATAGCGAGAGCGCGAACGGCAGCGCAGAGGTGAATTTTGCAACTGTTGCGGCGGGAATTAATGTCATAGCCTTGCCTAACATGTGATTATGTCGAACCTATGAAATGCGCAGGAAAACCTCAATCGTGGCGTAGCGTCGCGGCGATTTGGGTGTAAACTTTACGCATCGCGGTTGGCAGACTTTTGGGATCAAACTGTGCGGCGTCAACAAAATACCCGCGCTGTAACTCTGCATCATTTTCAACCGTAATTGTTTGAATAGTAAGCTCTAAATGAAAATGCGTAAAGGTATGGCGGGCAACTGAATTGTGGGTTTTCCATGCGCCCTTGAGTGGTGGATCAGGCTGTGGATTGTCCCCCCAGTCCGTTGTCGGAAACCCCAGCATTCCGCCCAGTAGGCCCTTGTCAGGGCGGGTTTCCAATAACCACGCCCCATCGCGGCGCCGCGCGACATAGGCAATGCCCTGCCGCGTCGGGACTTTCTTTTTCGGGGCCTTCTTAGGCAAGATCAGCGCCGTTCCCGCCGCCCGTGCCGCACAAGGACCACGCCAAGGGCAAATTCCGCAGGCCGGATTGCGCGGCGTGCAAATCGTGGCCCCTAGGTCCATCACCGCCTGCGCATAATCGCCCGCACGTTTCTGTGGCGTCAGCGCGGCGGCAAGTGCGGTCAGCTTGGGCTTGCTGGTAGGCAGCGGGTCGTGCACATCATGCAACCGCGCCATCACCCGTTCTACATTGCCGTCTACCACAACAGACGGCTGGTCAAACGCAATCGCAGACACCGCCGCCGCGGTGTATGGTCCGATGCCCGGAAGTGTCAGCAGCGTATCATTGGTCTGCGGAAAGGCCCCACCATGAGTGGCCACGATTTCGCGGGCGCATTTTAGCAAATTCCGCGCCCGCGCATAATACCCTAGACCCGCCCAAGCGGCCATTACGTCGGCATCTTGTGCTGCAGCCAGATCTGCAACATTCGGCCATAACAGCATGAATTTATTATGGTATTCACGCACCGCCGCCACGGTGGTCTGTTGCAACATCACCTCTGACAGCCACACGGCGTAGGGATCAGGTCGTTGCCCGCTTTGACGGGCCAGTGGGCCAACACGCCACGGCATGTCGCGCGCATGCACGTCATACCAAGCTAAAATTTCTGTAGAAAGACGAGGCAAAAGTTATTCATCCTGTTCGCGGGTTTTGCTGGTATCAGCGCTATATTACATTAGATTAGTGCTTAGATATGAAACAGCCACGTCACACCAGCACAACACGCGGATTTTCCCGGGCCGCCAGCCTGATGCAGACCCGCATCAGAACGGCCAGTGAAAGCCGGGGCTTTGCTGTGACCCGCCTGTTGACCCATTGGTCAGAAATCGTGGGCGAGGCAACAGCCGCCATCGCGACCCCGGTAAAGGTGGGCTATGGCAAGGGTGGCCTAGGCGCAACGCTGACCATTTTGACCACAGGCGCGCAGGCGCCGATGTTAGAAATGCAAAAAGAACAAATTCGCGAAAAGGTGAATGCCTGTTATGGCTATAAGGCCATCGCGCAAGTGCGGATCACCCAGACCGCTCCTGTCGGGTTTCACGAAGGGCGCGCGAGCTTTCAACCTGCTACCATCCGCCCCAAACAACCTGATCCAGAATTACAGGCGGCGTCTGCCAGCCTGTCCCGACATGTGCAAAGCGATGATTTGCGAGCGGCCCTTGCGGCGCTGGGCGCAAACATTCTTGCGAAAAACAAATCCTAAAAGACAAAGGAAATCCCATGCAACGTAGACACTTGATCCTTGGCGGCGCGGCCGCTATCGGGCTTGGCCCCCTGTCACTGACCGCCAACGCACAACAGGCGACCGATGCGGTGATCGAGATCCCCGATATGGTGATGGGCGCGCCTGATGCGCCAGTTGAAATCATCGAATACGCGTCGTTTACCTGCCCGCACTGCGCCACTTTCCATGCAGACGTTTTACCGCAGCTTAAGGCGGATTACATCGATACCGGCAAGGTACGCCTTGTCTACCGCGAGGTTTACTTTGACCGTTTCGGCCTCTGGGCATCGATGATCGCCCGCTGCGGCGGCGAAGATCGCTATTTTGGCATTGCCAACCTGTTTTATGAAAAACAACGTGAATGGACCGCCAGCGGTGACCCTGTAATCATCATAGAAGAGCTGCGCAAGTTGGCCAAAATCTCGGGCATGACCGATGAGGGACTGGACGTATGTCTGTCAGATGCCGACAAGGCCCAGCGCCTTGTGGGCTGGTATCAGGAAAACGCTGAGCGCGACGATGTCCGCTCGACCCCGTCGTTTGTGATTGATGGCGTAAACAATGCCAACATCCCTTATGCGCGGTTTCAGGAAATCATTGACGCAAAAGTAGCAGGCTGATGCAGCCTCTTTCAGGTTTGAAAGTGATCGAACTTGCACGGATTTTGGCGGGCCCTTGGGCAGGTCAAACACTGGCCGATATGGGCGCAGAGGTGATCAAGATCGAAGCCCCCGCAGGCGATGACACCCGCCAATGGGGTCCGCCCTTCATCGCGCGTGAAGGCGACCGGTCTGCCGCCTATTTCCATAGCTGCAACCGTGGCAAGAAATCGGTGGTCATCGACTTCAAAACCCCTGAAGGCCAAGCGCAACTGCGTAATTTGATCACAGATGCGGATGTTTTGATCGAGAATTTCAAAGTTGGCGGGCTTACGAAATATGGGCTGGATTACGCGCAGATGATCGCGCTCAATCCAAGGCTGATTTATTGCTCGATTACCGGTTTCGGGCAAACCGGTCCCTATGCGCACCGCGCAGGTTACGACTATATCGTGCAAGGCATGTCTGGGCTGATGTCGGTCACAGGCGAACCTGACGGACAGCCACAAAAGGTGGGCGTGGCTGTCACCGATCTGTTTAGCGGCCTTTATGCCAGCACTGCGATTTTGGCGGCCTTGCAGCAGCGCCATACTACGGGCAAAGGCCAGCATATTGATCTGGCTCTTTTTGATGTGGCGACTGCGGTCATGGCCAATCAGGGTATGAACTATCTTGCGACGGGCGCCGCGCCCACACGGCTGGGCAATGCCCACCCAAACATCGTCCCCTACGCGGTTTTTGATTGCGCTGACGGGCACATCATCATCGCCTCGGGCAATGACGGGCAGTTTCGAAAACTGTGCCACTTGTTAGGTTTAGAGACCGGCGAGGCCTATGCGACCAATGCCGACCGGTTAGAAAACCGCGCTGAACTTATGGCACTTTTAACCGAAAAAACCAGTGGCTGGACCAAGCATGACTTGCTCGCGGCGTGTGAGGAAAACGGCGTTCCCGCAGGGCCGATCAACGATATGGCCGAGGTTTTTGCCGACCCGCAGATCATCGCGCGCGGGATGCAAGTTGACTTGGACGGGGTGCCATCGGTGCGTTTACCGGTTCTGTTTTCAGGTGCCGACATAACCCCCAAACATAGCTCTCCAAAATTAGGAGAACATCAGGACTTGCTGGACTGAAGCCCGAGGCTGGCCAATGCGTCAATCAACGGTTGTGCGTCGTCAAATACCAGCCGGACAGGAAATGTCAGCACTTTCTGGCGGAAACTATCAGGAAGGCGCACCGCGTCTTTTTCGGTGGTGACCATTTGCGCGCGACGCAGTTTTGCCTCGGCTTCCAAGCGGATCATCAACGCTGGGGTCAGCGGTTGGTGATCGCCTAGGGCCTCTGCGTGGATCACCTTTGCGTCCGCTGCGCGCAATGACTGAAAGAACTTTTCGGGGTTCCCGATGCCAGCAAAGGCCAACACGGGCATGTCTTTCCATGTCATGCCCGTGTGAAGCGGCAGCAAATGACCGCGCATCGTGGCTTGCGGCACATCGCCATGGCCAATCGCCAGCACCACGTCAGCACGCGCCAATCCGACCGCAACTGGTTCTCGCAGGGGCCCCGCAGGAATAACCCGTCCGTTGCCAAATCCGCGCAGGGCATCGACCACAACAATATTGAGATCTTTTGCGACAGTCGGGTTTTGAAACCCGTCATCCAGAATGATCGCCTGTGCGCCTGCTTGCACGGCGGCGCGCACCCCTGCTGCGCGATTCTTTGCGACCCAAGTCGGGTGAAAGCCTGCCAGCAAAAGCGGTTCATCGCCGGTTTCATCGGCGCGGTGAACCCCGTCGATCACACGCACCGGACCGAACAGGGACCCACCATAACCACGACTGACAAAATGCGGAACGACGCCGATGTTTGACAGATAGTCCGCAACCGCAATTGCGGTGGGCGTTTTCCCAGTGCCGCCTGCATTGATATTGCCAACGCAAATCACAGGCACCTCCGCACGGTATGCCACTCCCTTGGCCAGTCGGCGCGCCGTTGCCGCCGCATAGATCGCGGCCAAGGGCGTCAAAAGCCGGGCGAAAAGGGCGGGTTTATCGGGGGCGGTAAACCAAAAATCAGGGGCGCGCATCAGGGGTCCAAGCGATCAAGAATTGTGTAGATCAACGTCACAAGATCATTGGTCGCATCTGCACCACGCGATGTCACGTCCCATGCCGCATGGGCCAGCTTTGCCGCAAAATCTGTCGCAAGCAACGTTTCAACAGCACTTCCCAACGCCTCGGGTGCTGCGACAGCGTGCAGGGCTTGTGCGCTGGCAAGCCGCCCGATGTGATCTGAAAACTGCTTCACCTGCTGGCCAACCAGCACCGCCGACCCCACGGTTGCAGGTGCAAACGGATCGGGAATTTTCCCGTCACTGAAGCTACCTCCAAGATAAGTAATCGGCGCAAGCCTGCACCATAACCCAAGGCCGTCATCGGTATCTGCAATGTAAACTTGGGTCGCATCTTTTGGGGTTTCTTCGACCGAACGGCACGCCACAGTGAACCCGTCATTGCGCAATGCATCCGCCATCGCGGCTCCGTCACTCACGATGCGTGGCGTCAACACCAGCAACGTGCGATGCGCACGCCGCTCGACGTGCCGGTGTGCTTGCGTGATCAACGACAGCTCTGACAATGGGACTTCGGCGGCCAGCCACATTGGACGGGTTGCAAGAATTGCAACCATCGCTGCACGGTCAGTTTCGTGATGCGGCGGCGGCGAGGCGCTATCTTCCAAGGGACCCAAAACGCGGGTTTTTTCGGGATCCGCACCAAATTTTACAAGGCGCTTGGCAGAGGTCTCGTCGATCGCCAAGACGGCGGCAAATTCGCCAAGTGCCGCACGTAGTTTCCCAGTGAACCGCGGGGTTTTTGAATGCTCTATTCCGTCGCTGCTCGCATCCACGAAAATTGCGGGAATTTTAGCGCGCGTGATTTCAAGCATTGGGGCAACAGCGATCTGCCCGCCTTGCCATAGCACAATTTGCGGTCGCCAATGGTCGAGAAATGCGCGTGTGCTGTGTTTGGTGTTTGGGCTAGATTGATTGCCGTTCGGTTCAGCTTCTGGAAATGTCGGGATGATGGTGATCGCCTCGCCATCCTCGATCAATCTGCGGCCCAAGGTATTCACTGCGGACAGTTGTTCGAGATGGGCGCAATGCGCCCAAATCACTATGCCCTCGGGGCGCGCAGGTGTATCGGGCCCGACCATGCCCAATTCGGCTGGGCCTATGGCCGCTTGCAGCGCCGCAATGAAGGGCAAACGAGTCATAACAAGGCCTCTCAGTCGGGCCTAGTTGCCCAGTTCTTCGGTTGAAGATGCGGCGGCTTCTTCGTCGCGCAGACGGTGGATATGGGCGATGAAATACCGCATATGCGCGTTATCCACGGTGCGCTGTGCGGCGCCTTTCCACGCATTATAGGCACTGTCATAGTCAGGAAACATGCCGACGATATCGATGTCATTGACGTCCTTGAATGCGTTTTTCGATGGATCGATCAATTCGCCACCAAATACGAGGTGCAGTCGCTGTGTCATGTGAAACCCTTTTCAAAAGTGTCTGTCGCTACAAAAAATGTCTATGCGTTCGGCGGTTGTTTCTCAAGCAAGATGCGCCAAAAGTGTGCTATGCAACCCGCCTGCGCCAATCAGCCCATTGAGTTGTGGATGGGGATTGTTGAACTGGATCGGTCCGCCGATTTGTGTGGTCGCAACCCCACCTGCCTCTGATAAAATCAACGTGCCGGCGGCGACATCCCATTCCCATGTCGGGCGTAGTGTGATCATCGCGTCAAAGCGGCCCTGCGCCACAAGACAAAGCCGGTAAGCCAGCGATGACCGAAATGCGATATTGGTTTGCGGGAAAACGCCGTCTTTCCAGTACTTAATGTTGCAATTCGCCTTATGAGTCAGGATCGTGGCCTCTGACATTTCTGTGTTGGATAGCGCATTTATCGGCGCGCCGTTCAGATGTGCGCCTTGCCCAATTGCAGCTGTGAACATCAAATTGCGCATTGGTATATAGACTGCGGCGGCGGTGACTTGACCCGCGCGCACGACGGCCAGTGAATGCGCCCAATCCTTGGTGCCCGCAATAAACGCCCGGGTGCCATCAATTGGGTCGATCACAAACTGTGCTTGCGTGCCGAGGCGCGCGGCGGTGTCTTCGGTTTCCTCTGACAGCCAACCATAGTCGGGGCGCGCGGCCTGCAATGTCTCTTGCAGCATAGTGTTTACGGCCAGATCAGCGGCAGTCACGGGGCCAGCGCCGTCTGCTTTTTCCCAGATTTTGGGACCTTGCCCAAAGTAGCCCGCTGCAATCTGCCCAGAACTGCGCGCCGCCTGCGTCAGTAGCGCAAGATCAGTCACCGGCAAGGGTCAGCCCCTCAACCAATATCGACGGCACAACGTGGCTAAGATGCGGTCGCGCGTCATTTGCAGGGGTAATTCGCATCAACATATCGCGTAGATTGCCCGCGACCGTGCATTCGTTCACCGCATAGGTAATCTCGCCGTTTTCGACCCAAAACCCCGCAGCGCCGCGCGAATAGTCGCCCGTATTGGGGTTGATCGTCGAGCCGATCATTGACGTCACAAGTAAGCCAGTTCCCATTTGCGCAATCAGATCAGCGCGGCTTGCGTGGCCTTGGGTCAACGCGATGTTGCTAAGGCTTGGTTGCGGCGGGGCAGACGTGCCACGCACGGCATTTGCGGTGCTTTTCATTCCAAGCTTGCGGGCGTTTGCAAGGTCAAGGGTCCAGCCGGTCAGCACACCATCATCGACAATCGCACGGCGGGACGTGGGTAGTCCTTCGGCGTCAAACATGCGCGACGAAGATGTGCGAATGCGGTGCGGGTCTTCAATGATTGACAGGCCCTTTGGCAAAACCTGTTCGCCACGCGCATCGCGGAGCCAGCTAGACCCGCGTGCAATCGCAGCACCATTAGTCGCTTGCAAAAGATGCCCGATCAACGCACTTGATATGCGCTCGTCAAACAACACGGGATAGCTGCCCGTCTTGGGTTTGCGCGCACCTACACGTTCAACTGCACGTGCGGCGGCAATGCGCCCGATCTCGCTGGCATCGCGCAGATCGGCTTGGAAAATCCGGCTATCATAGTCATAGTCGCGTTCCATTTGTGCGCCTGTGCCACTGATTGCGACGCACGACAGGCCACGGTTTGTGCGCGCGTAACCGGCGGAAAACCCGTTGCTTGCAGACATATGAATGCGGCTACTGCTATACCCCGCAGAGGCCGATTGCACTTGAGAGATGGCTTTGTTTTCCAACGCGGCCGCCTCGGCGCGGGCGGCGTGGTCTTGCAATTCAGCCGGATCAGGCTCGACGCTGGGATCAAACAGCTCCAGCGCGCTGTTATCGGTCATCTGTGCCAGTTGGTCGGCATCGGCAAGACCTGCATAGGGATCATCAGGGGCCTCTTTGGCCATCGCGATCGCGCGCTCGACCATTTGGGCAAGCGTGTCCGGTTTTGTGTCTGACGACGAAACGCAGGCCTGACGTTGACCGACGAGCACGCGAAGACCCACATCTACGCCCTCCGAGCGCTCAGCGTGTTCCAGCGCGCCTGCACGCACATCGATGGAAACAGATGTCCCATCAATCGCAATGGTGTCGGCTTGGTCGGCTCCAGCGCGGCGCGCCAGATCAAGCAATTGTTCGGTCAGGTCAGAAAGAGGCGTGGTCATTGGAAATCCTTTGTTCCCTTCCCACGTAATCGCAGGCGCGGTCCGCTGCAAGTCTTGGACCGCGCGCCTTAAGGCTTACTTAATCCGTTGACCGTTTGCCAAGACGTGACCTTGCTCGTTGATCTCGACATTTGATGTTAGCTCGTCGTCGCCAGTGACCTTGGCAAACATGCCCATCATCATCCGGCCAACCATTGCCTGCTCGTCCGGCAGCATCCCGATTTCGACCAAACTATCAATCAAAGCGTTCGCGCCTTTAACATTCACCGTCAGATCCCCCTGCGGGCGGGGCATCCCGTCAAATGTGACTTTGTCCGTGTTATCGAATGTGAATTCGCCAGAGCCATTCACATCAACACCCGCAGCTTTGATGCGAAACTCATTCAAAGTCAGTGCATTCAATTCAGCCGGAGTATCGGTGCTGGACAATGCTTCGGCTTGCTCGGGGTCGAACAGGTCAAAGAACAGTTTTGCCTTGCCGGACAGATCCAGCAAAATTGTCGCGGGGTCATGCGGCAGGGCATTCGACGGGTCCGCCAACATCCAGATCATCTCGTTCAGCGTCAAATCAGTCAGGTTCAACCGCAGGCCAAAGTCGGCAGGCTCTTCGGTTTTGGCCGTCGGCATATCAAGGCCGAACCCGTATTGCGCCAAGCTGACCTCGATCGGGAATGGCAGTGCAGACCCTTGGATTGCAACATCCAGATCATTCACAGAACTGTCGTAAGAAATGACGGAATCTAGCATTTTCATATCTAATGTACCGGAACCCGTGCTCGCGGAACCCGATGTCTGCGCGCCTTCCGCGTCGACATCAAAAATATAGGCGCCTTTTTCATAGGCATAGCCCGCGACCATCGTCGCGTCAGAACCGAACAACGCCATCGGGTTTTCAGTGTCCGTAACAATGGGCAGCGTCATTTCGGACGCGGTCGAGATATTCTCGATCTTGCCACTAAAAGTGACGTAATCGCCATTGGTGTCGGGCGGCGTAATATCGGCGATCATATCAATTGACGCTGCGGACATATCATAACTGATCTGGCGGGTATCGGCTGTTCGTGTGACATAGCGGCCCGCAATATCGTTCAGTGTTACGCGAATATCTGCCGCGACAGGTTTTCCGCCATCGGTTATCTCGTCTATAATAAGCGCATATTGATCTGCGCTCACATCATAGTTCATCTGCGCGGGGGTTCCGCTGACAATGACCTCCAAACCCGACTGGTTTAGCGACATTTTCAAAGTATTGCCGTCTTGGTCGGCAATCGTGATCGGGTTTTTGGCGGCCACACCAACCGACACTGTGCCATCTCCAAGTTCGGTGAATGTCACATCGCCCATCTCGCCGGTGATCTTGTTCAACTCGTCTTCAAACACGAAAGAAATACCTGACACGGTCAGGGTGTCGCCGGTCATCGTCTCGGCGCCAATTGTCAGGTTGCCTTCGCCGTAAATCGCAAGGCTACTTTGCCAATCAGCCCAGACTTCGGCGGCGGTGACTTCGGCGCTGGCGGCTGTCGCGCTGATCAGTACAATCGCGCTTGCAGCGCTGCGCATCGTTATGTGCTTGGTCATGGTATAGTCCTCTCGGCAGTGTTCAGTGCCTTGCGCTTGGCGGCAAGGTCGGGAATTCTAGGCCTATCGTAGCGTCCAGATGCGGCGACAAAAAGGGAAATGCCATGAAAAACTTCGATATGAGCGGGAAAACGGTCATGATCACGGGGGCAAGTCGCGGAATCGGCAAAGCCGCGGCCTTTGCATTTGCGCGGGTAGGTGCGAATGTGGCGCTGCTGGCACGTTCGGTTGACGAGGTTGCGCAGATTGCGGGCGACATCGGTCCAAAAGCGCTGGCGATCCCATGTGATGTCACCACGCGGTCGGAAGTCGAAATGGCCGTTTCTGCGACTGCAAAAACCTTTGGCGGTTTGGATGTTCTGGTCAATAATGCCGGCGCACTAGAGCCGATCGGGCATTTGCAGGACACCGACCCCGACGCATGGGCGCATGTCATCGACATCAATATTAAAGGGGTGTTTTACGCCATGCACGCGGTCATGTCGGGCATGATCTCACAGGGGCACGGCACGATATTGAATGTCTCGTCAGGTGCAGCGCACGGCCCTGTCGAGGGTTGGTCAGCTTACTGCTCCTCCAAGGCTGGGGCCTATATGTTGACACGCATGGCGGACCTAGAGGCGCGCGACAAGGGGCTGCGGGTTATGGGGCTGTCGCCAGGTACCGTGGCCACACAAATGCAGCGCGATATCAAAGCGTCTGGAATGAACGCGGTCAGCAAACTGGCGTGGTCCGACCACATTCCTCCCGAATGGCCCGCGCAAACGCTGGTTTGGATGTGCTCGCCGGATGCGGATGCATATCTAGGCATGGACGTGTCGTTGCGCGAACAAACCATCCGCGACGCAGTTGGTTTAGCATGATCAAACTCGACAAAGACGGTGATCTTTGGATGATCACGCTCAACAGGCCTGACAAAGCCAATGCCCTGACTGGCGCGATGCTGGAAAAGCTTTGCGAAATCATCGAAGGCGCGGCCGCGGCAAAGGTTTTAATCCTGACGGGAACGGGCAAAGTTTTTAGCGCAGGAGCAGACCTAGACGCGGCGCGTGCGGGATTGGCGACCAGCCCGTTGTGGGAACGGCTATCCGGGGCAATTGCGGCGCATCAAGGGCTTACGATCGCGGCCCTGAATGGCACCGTTGCGGGCGGAGCGATGGGCATGGTTTTGGCCTGTGATTTAAGAATCGCAGTGGAAGGCGCCAAGTTCTTTTACCCAGTGATGAAGTTGGGCTTTCTGCCGCAACCCAGCGATCCCGACCGCCTACAGGCATTGATCGGACCCTCGAGGGCCAAAATGATCTTGATGTGCGGCGCGAAGATCCAAACAGAACAAGCTCTTACATGGGGGTTGATCGATCAGATCACCGATGCGGCGCATTTGAGTGATGTCGCAGCGCAGCTTGCGCAGGATGCGCGGGTGGCCAGTGCATCACATATCGCGGGTATCAAGGCGTTGATCTAAGCGACCACAACGGGCAAGAGGGACTAAGCTGCAAAGGAGCCCGCCACGATGGAACCGCAAAACACGATCGTAGAGCAAGGGCTCGCGCTGCTGGACGTGGGCTACGGGCTCGCGTTGCAATGGCTTTTGTCACCGGCGGCATGGACGCAATTTGCGTTGCTGGTAGGGGCCTACATCCTTGCGGTTTTGGTCAACCGGATTGTGTCACCAAAACTATCCACGCTGTTAACGCCGGAGGTGCAAAGCACCACGCTACTCGCCAAATTGCGGCGATACGTCTTGATCTTTCTACCATTGTTGCTTCCGCTCTTTGCATACGGTTTCACAGCGATAGGTGAACAGGTCACGCGGTCACTTTTTGGATCAGGAGCGATTATTGCATTCGGCAAACGGGTGTTTCTGTTCCTTGCCCTGCGGGCGTTCGCGCGCGACATCCTGACAGACCCCTTTCTGCATTTATTGGGCAAATTTGTTGTCATACCTGTTGGCGCTCTTTACGCGTTGGGTATCTTGGACCCTGTGATGGTCGGGCTCGCTGAAACTGGCGTCTCGATCGGGAATATCAGTTTCAGCGTGCTTGCGATTTTGCGGGGGATCATTGCAGGTAGTCTTTTGTTCTGGCTCGGGCATTGGTCCAATAGCCAATCGGTGGCCTATATTGAGCGGCAACGGATGCGCCCCGCAATCAGGCAACTGCTGACAAAAGTTGCCGAATTCGCGATCTTTGGTTTCGCTTTCCTGCTGCTGATGAACATCATGGGAGTCGACTTGGGTTCGCTCGCGGTCTTGGGCGGGGCGATTGGCGTGGGTCTCGGCTTTGGCTTGCAGAAAATAGCGTCGAACTTCATCTCGGGTGTGATTCTTTTGGTCGAAGGGCAGGCCACCGTTGGCGATTACGTCGAATTGGACGGCGGCGAGGCGGGCACGATCATCAAAATGACCGCCCGCGCGACGTTTCTGGAAACATTCGACGGGCGCTGGATCGTGGTGCCGAACGAGGATTTTATTACCACAAGGGTCGTCAATTATTCCGATAGCGGATCAGCCAACAGACTAGAGGCAGCATTCTCGGTCAGTTATGACACCGATATCAACAAAGTGCCCGCAATCATCGAGGCCGCTGTTGCAGCACACCCAGGGGTGCTGGACGCGCCAGAGCCGCCCGATTGCGAATTGCGTGGATTCGGGGATAGCGGGATCGATTTTGTGGTCGAGTTTTGGGTCAATGGCATCGACGACGGCAAGAATAAATATACGTCTGATGTGCTATTCCTAGTTTGGAATGCGCTCAAGGATAACGGCATCGAGATTCCTTATCCGCACCGAGTTGTCGAAATCAAAGGTGGGCTCCCACAATGATTGATGCGCTTGTTATAGGGGCGGGACCTGCGGGATTGATGGCTGCCGAGACGCTGTCTGCGGCCGGAATGGGGGTGACGGTTGCGGACGCGATGCCATCGGTGGGACGCAAGTTTCTGATGGCCGGAAAATCGGGTCTAAACCTGACCAAAAACGAGAACGAAGCCCAGTTTTTGGCGGCCTACGGCGACGTCGCGCCCGCGATGAAAGCGGCAATCTCCGACTTTGGCCCCGCACATATTATGGATTGGGCCGAAGGCTTGAATCAGCCGCTTTTTACTGGATCGACGGGGCGGGTATTTCCAAAAAAAATGAAAGCTTCACCACTTCTGCGCGCCTGGATGCAACGCTTGAATACGGCGGGCGTCGTTCTTCGGACGCGGTGGCGCTGGGCTGGATGGGATGACGAAACGCCCATATTTGATACCCCCGAAGGACGTATAGCGGTACCCGCACGCCGCGTCATATTGGCACTTGGAGGGGCGAGTTGGGCGCGGCTTGGATCGAACGGTGCATGGGCAAATTATCTGCCCGAAAGCGTGAACGCCTTTGCACCCGCGAACATGGGGTTCACGGTGGCATGGTCCGACCACATGGCCGCGCATTTAGGCAAGCCATTGAAATCTATTGCACTTCATGCGGGCGATCAGGTGTCGCGCGGCGAAATTGTAATCTCTGCCCAAGGCATAGAGGGCGGTGGAATATACATGGTCAGTCGCGCCTTGCGCGATGGGGTTGCGTTGACGCTCGACCTAATGCCTGACTGGACACTGGACAAAGTCCGTAAAACACTTGCGCGCCCGCGCGGCAAAAACAGTGTCTCGAACCATCTCCGAAAGGTGCTGAAATTGGATCCGATTCAAATTGCGCTATTGTCCGAATTTGGCAGGCCCTTTCCAGACGACCTTGCAACACTGATCAAGGCGTTGCCGGTCATACACACCGGCCCGCGCCCGATGGATCAGGCAATTTCAACCGCAGGCGGCGTGCGTTTTGACGCATTGGACGGGTTTATGTTACGCGACCGGACAGGGGTCTTTTGCGCGGGCGAAATGTTGGATTGGGAGGCGCCGACGGGCGGCTATCTAATCAGCGGATGTTTAGCGACAGGGCGAGCCGCAGCGTTGCAGGCGGCAGCCTTTCACCCCTAGGCGATTTTGCAAAACCGCGGTGCGGCATAACCATATTGTGCCAAATCCCACGCATACCGCTGTGCCATCAACTGCGCGGCCTTTTGCGTGTAACGTTCCATCCATCCCTCTCGGTCCAGCGTCTCGGTTTGCAGATCGCCCAGACTTGGGGCAATACCCAATTCAGCTAAAATCGGCGATAGGTCATCCTCGATAGATTCCACACGAATGGTGTGGTTGATACGACCATCTTCCCAAATTTTTGCCGACCATGCGCCGTGTTGGCGCCAACGCGGACTATTGCGGTTTCCCGCACCAACGCCGTCGGGGCGCGTATTGCCAAGCCAGTGACCAAACTCGGGCGGGCCAAGTCCGGCAAGATGGCGCAGTTGCCAAACCATGTCAGTTTGGGCAATGCGGTCATATAGACGCGCAAGACGCGTGAACGGATGTTCGATGATCGCTATTCGAAGATAACTGCGAAATGCCAAACCAGCGGCATCAAAGGCCCATTCTGCCTCTAGTGGGGACATATTTTTGAAAAACAGTTGCCCCTGATTACGGTCTGGTTCGTCAGACACTTCGACATCTGACCACGGGGCTAGCGCCCGCATAACCTGCGCACCAGCATCCAGCGGGTCTGAAAATAGGACGAATTTACATTTGTGCGATACGATCATTTGCAAAATGTATCGGGCAAATATTTAAAATTTAGTGTATTTTCCCTTGGAAAAGCCTTCTGGAGTGTTCTCATCGGCACAATTCAACCTGACAAACACGATTCTGGATATTCGGGATTCCATTCAGATACCTCCCAAGTTACACGTTAAGGCAAGTTTTATTTGAGGAATGTCCATGGCCTGCTCAATTTATCGCACCTTTCTAGGTAACAGTGTGTGCACATTTGCATTGTTGTTTGCGTCGGTCGCAACGGCGCAAGATGGACCAAGCTACACTGTTTTTGGCACACCCGGATTGATTGAAATGCCAACCGCCGAAAGCGCCGAGGCCAGCGATATTGCGGCGACTTTCGCCTATTCACCCTCAAGCGGGTACCGGACGTCGTTTACCTATCAGCTAACATCAAAATTCTCGGGCAGCTTTCGCTACGCCGTTTTCGATATGTATGGCTACGATGTTACCGACCCGAAGTTTGAAACCTTTGACCGTAGTTTCGACCTGAAATACCGGTTCAACGAGGAAGGCACCTATATGCCTGCCGTCGCAGTTGGCCTGCGAGATTTTCTGGGCACTGGGCGGTTCGGGTCCGAATATATCGTTGCGTCCAAATCTGTTGGCTCAAACCTGATCGTTACTGGCGGCCTAGGCTGGGGGCGGATGGGTACGAAAAACGGGTTTGATAACCCGCTTGGCGTCGTCTCGGATTATTTCGATACGCGACCAGTGTATGAAGACCGGGATCAGCAAGGCGAGGGCGGCAATGGCGGTACGATTTCCGTCAAGCAGTTCTTCCGCGGTGATGCTGCCGTTTTTGGCGGATTGGAATATCAGATCTCACCAAAGCTTGGCGTAAAGGCCGAGTATTCTTCGATTGCCTACCTCGAAGAACCGTTGACACCCGCTGTTGATATCGCGTCGCCGCTTAATTTTGGCGTCACTTACCGGCCGCGGTCGAATATGGAATTGAATGCAGGTTACCTTTACGGATCTGATTTCTATTTTGGCATTACCACGATGCTGAACCCTGAAAAGCGCCCCGTTCTAAGTGGTCTGGATAGCGCGCCCGCCCCGTTGAAGGTACGTGCGAAAGATGCGCTTGCGGCCACGACTTGGGACCGTACAAACGAGCCTGCATTGCGTGCGGCCTTGGCCCAACTTTTGGAGGTTGAGGGGATTACTCTTGATTCGCTGGAAGTCGGCGACCGCCAAGCGCGCGTCCGTTACAGCAATTCTCGCTATCGCAGTGAGGCGCAGGCCATCGGACGCGTGTCGCGGATGATGAGCCAAGTCATGCCGGCGTCTGTCGAGACCTTTATCCTCGAACCCATGCGACGCGGGGTGCCTGTGTCAGCCACGACTTTACGACGCAGCGATCTGGAGCGGCTTGAAAATACAGTCGGTGCCGCTGATGCGATTCTCGAACGTGCGCGTTTTGACCCCGCAGGTCCCGACGCAGGGTTAATCGCCAGCCCTTCTCAGCGTGACAAATGGCAGTGGGGCATTGGACCGTATATTGCGTTGGTTTTGTTTGATGCGTCGGGGCCTGTGAAGGCTGACGTCGGCTTGCAATTCGACGGGCGCTATGAACTGAACAAGAACCTTGTGATTTCGGGCAGCATCACGCAAAGCGCATTGGGCGAACGACCCGGCGGCGCATTTTTTGACAACCCGAACAATTACGTCAATGTGCGCACTGACGGGGCATATTTCGGGCGCGACGGCACGCCGAACCTGCAAAATTTGACGCTGGCCTACTACGGACGGTTGACGCCGGATATCTATAGTCGTGTCACTTTGGGATATCTCGAATGGATGTATGGCGGGGTCTCAGCCGAGGTGCTGTGGAAGCCCGTCGGTAGCCGTTTGGCGCTGGGCGCAGAGGTCAACTATACGGCGATGCGCAACCGCGATCAGGGCTTCAAATTTGACGAATACGACTATCAGGTCGCAACGGGGAGCCTCTCGGCTTACTACGATTTCGGTAAGGGATATCAAGCCCAAGTAGATGTCGGACGCTATCTTGCAGGCGATTGGGGAGCGACCTTTGCACTTGACCGCGAATTCCAGAATGGCTGGCGGGTCGGCGGCTATTTCACCCTGACCGACATGCCGTTTGATCAGTTTGGTGAAGGGTCGTTCGACAAGGGGATACGCGTGACCATTCCTTACGACTATTTCATCGGCTCTCCTTCGCGCAAAGACGTGAGCACAACGTTGCAATCGTTGTCACGTGACGGCGGGGCGCAACTGATGGTTGACGGTCGGCTTTACGAAACCGTGCGCGGCGGTCAAGTCGCGGACCTGACGGATTCTTGGGGACGGTTCTGGCGATGACTTTTGCAAAACTACGCCTCGCGGCGGTCTGCGTCGTGGGCGTTGTTGGGCTTTCGGCCTGTGGGTCATTGAACGAACAGTCGCCAGCCGCTGGGATATCCCAAATGCTGAAATCGCGGCTGACTGCGCGCAATGGTCCGCCGCCGCCGGTAGCCCCAGTGCTCACGCGTGAAGCTGCTGACGCGAACCCCGGTGCATTTATGCTGTTGTCACGGGCCGGGTTAGGAACCCAAGCATCAATGGTAACCGCTGGTGTGAATGGTAGCAAAATCACATGGATGAGCGCGGACCAAGTCTCGGTGACGCTCGAAAATGGAATCATTGTTGCGACGCGCGGATTCGTTCAGGATATGATGGCTGCGGACATCACTCAGGTCGTAAATGCGTTGATCGCCAGTGGCGGAACGGCACAGCGCAGGGTTGAATATCTTGATGGTTTAGATCAAATTTCGACGGAACTGTTGCAGTGCCGCATCGCTTCTGGGGGCTTTGAAAATGTCGAAGCGCTGGGGAAAGTGGTTGAAACAGAGCGGTTTGACGAAGTCTGCATCTCTGAAACCATACAATATACCAATATTTACTGGATAAATGACGATGGCGCGATCACCAAGAGCCGCCAGTTGGTTTCGCCGGGTGTGGGATATGTGGAACTAGTTCGCCCTTAAACCAAACAAGTTGGTTTGAGATTTCAAAAATCAACTTGTTTTATGGGGTCAGGGTCGGTAGAAAACTCGTGATCGTCTATATTGTGCATTTTTATTGGAGTACCGACATGCGCCTTACAACTACACTCGCTGCCGCAGCTGTTATTGCAGTTTCCGGCGTTGCTGCTAACGCTGGTGGCCTTCAGCCAACTGTTATGGAAGCACCTGCAGTCATGATCGACACGCCAGCACCTGCTGGTTCCATCAACAGCGGTTACGTTGTGCTTGGCCTTCTGGCAGCACTCGTAGCAGCTTCCGGTTCTTTCTAAGCTAAACAGCTTAGTCACTCAGCACTCCGGAAAGGCTGGCCGCGGTCAGCCTTTTCACTTTAACCAAAGGAAACTACTATGCGTCTTACAACAACTCTCGCTGCTGCAGCAGCAATCGCAGTATCCGGCGTCGCAGCAAACGCTGGCGGCTTGGCCCCAGCTGTTCCTGAAATGACAGTCGCACCTGTTATGGTGGACACACCTGCACCAGCTGGCTCCATCAACAGCGGCTACGTTGTTCTTGGCCTTCTTGCAGCACTTGTGGCAGCATCCGGCTCTTTCTAAGACTATCTTAGAAACAAAGAATACGGAAAGACGGGCTTTGGCCCGTCTTTTTGCGTTTGGGTTAGATGTTTTTTGATTAACGACGGGCCATCATCGCAAGGCGGATCAACGTGCGTTCCATCAGTGCATTTTGTGGAGCGCTATCAGCCGAGCGAAGCTGCAAGTCTACATCGGTCAGCGCCGTCAAAGCGCGCTCCAGCCGATCACGCCCCCAATGACTGGCTTGCCGCATGATCTTGTCGCGCCGCACTCCAAACACGGGCGGGCGCAACCGGCCAATCCCCGCACCCGTGCCACCCGGATCACTGGCAACGGTATGCAATCGCTTAAAATGACGCGTGGCGCCGATACACATCGCAACTGGCGTAACCCCCTGCGCATAGAGATTTCGCAAAACGGGGCCCAAGTCGTTTGCCTGCCCATGCGTGACAACATCGAGCACATCATCAACATCGACTTCCGCCGATTGTGGTGCACAAGCCATCACATCAGCCATCGTTAGCGGTGTTGTGTCGCCCCGCTTATATAGTCCAACCTTTTCAATTGTCTGGCGAAAATCACCGGGCTCCAGCGTTTGTGCCAATCCAAAAAGCGCATCCAGAATGTCGCCGGTCGGGGTCGCAAGCTCTGCCGCCGTCAGCGCGGATGCGATATCATCACGACTTGGCGGGTCGTCGTAAATACCAATCACCACCGTATTGCGGTGCACCTCAAATAACTTGCGCAATGCCGATTTGGCGGTGAGTTGACCTGCAGTCACAACGATCTGTGCATCACCGTCCTGCCAATCGGCAAGTGCGGCAGTCAGTGGTTTTGTCAGTGTTTCGGTTGCATCTTCGATAAAGGCAACGCGGTGTCCAGGAAAAAAGCTTTGTGCCTTGATCGCGTCATCCAAAAGGGCGGGATCTTTGCGTAGGTCACTGGCAGGAAGCCGCGTCAAGCGCATCTCCTCCTCGCCCGCAGGGCCAACCAGTGCTGCAATCGCTGATTGGCGGGCTGCGGCGACACGCATCGGATCGCTGCCAAAAATCAACAAGGCGGTATGGCTTGGATCGGGTTTGCGCAGATAGGTTTGAGCGGCAGCTCCGGCCATTTTCATGGGGTAAACTCGGGTGCAGCGATAATCAGGCGGGCGACAATCAAATCGGCCAAAGCAGTTGATAATCGTGCCTCGGCGTCTGTCTCTGAGGCCTGAGTGGCAACCGTTGATCCGGTCGCGGAATAGCTGGTGAATGTCTCGACGGTTCCAGCTTTCAATGGTGCCCCTGCCGCATCGTTGAGCGTCCAATTGGCCGTGCCAACCAGATTAAACCGCGTCGTGTCGCCATCGGTGGTGATTGTCGCGGGGGTCGGCGCCTGCGTCATCGTCACGACCAGAAAATAGCGCGCCTCGCCTACATGTCCAAAGCGTTCAGTAAACCGCGCGCGCAATCGATACCCTGCGACTGTTTCAGGGGCTGTGACGGCAATTGCGCCCCGTAGCGGCGTCGCGGTCCCTTGAGTGCCATACACCGGCGCCAAGCCACAGCCTGATAGTGTCAGCGCCCCCAAAAGGACGCTGCGGCGGCTTAAGACCAATTTTGATGTATCAGATAACAATATTCACAATCCGCCCAGGCACAACGATCAGTTTTTTCGGCGTCGCGCCATCCAGCACGCGCACCACAGCATCCATCGCCAGCACCCGCATTTCAATCTCTTCCTTGGGCATATCCGCAGGTACAGCGATTTCCGACCGACGCTTTCCGTTCACTTGGATCGGCAATGTGACAGTATCCTCGATCAACATCGCGTCGTCCGCAATGGGCCATGCGGCGTCGATGATCAGACCATTACCACTCATCATGGTCCAGATTTCTTCCGACAAGTGCGGGGTCATCGGGGCCATAAGTTGCGCAAGCACGCGCATCGCCTCGGTTTTGGCCGCGCGGCCAGCCTTGGATTTGGCCAGAACCGCAGTAAAGCCGTAAAGCTTGGCAATAGCCGCATTAAAACCGAACGTCTCGATGCCGCTGGTCACATCAACAATCGCCTTGTGCATGGTACGCAGCAAGTCCTCATCACCATCACCATCACCATCACCCTTGGCAGCCTCCATGGCGGTAATATCTTGGGCTATGCGGTAAACGCGACTGATATGTTTAAACGTCGCCTCGGCCCCTGATGCGGTCCATTCCACATCACGTTCCGGCGGGCTGTCGGACAGCACAAACCACCGCGCCGTATCTGCCCCGTATTTTGCCAGAATATCATCAGGATCGACCACGTTGTTCTTTGATTTGGACATCTTGGCGGATGGAATCACCGTAATCGGCTCGCCTGTCTCGCGCACCACAAGCGCACCATCGCGTTCCTCGACTTGGTCGGGATAGTGATAAACCGGACGTCCGTTGGCTGTCTTGCGCGCGGCGTTTTCATAGATTGCGTGGGTCACCATGCCTTGGGTGAACAGCGCGTTGAACGGCTCGATCGCACTGTCGGGCAAATGCCCTGTCATGTTCATCGCGCGGGCGAAAAAGCGGCTATAAAGCAGGTGCAAAATCGCGTGCTCGATCCCGCCGATATACTGGTCAACGTTCATCCAATAGGCGGCATCCGCCATATCGGTCGGTGTCGCAGCATCGGGCGATGTAAAGCGGGCATAATACCACGAGCTGTCGACAAATGTGTCCATCGTGTCGGTCTCGCGCAGCGCATCCGCACCACATGTCGGACATTTGCAATTGCGCCATGTCGGATGGCGGTCCAACGGGTTGCCCGGCACATCGAACGTCACATCATAGGGCAACTCAATCGGCAGGTTTTCTTTCTTTTCAGGCACCGCTCCGCAGGCATCACAATGCACAACAGGAATGGGTGTGCCCCAGAACCGCTGCCGTGACAGACCCCAATCACGCAGGCGGAACTTGGTCACACCATGCCCCACGCCGTTCTCTTCGCAAAACGCAATCGCGGCGGTCACGGCCTCGTCACCTGTTTGCTCTGTCGCACCGGCAAAGCCTTTGACATAGGTCACTTTTTCGGACTTCAACGGCACATAGGCTTGCGTCAACGCTGCACTTGCCTCCGCTGATGGCAGATAAGTGGCAATAATAGGTAGGCCATATTTTGTCGCAAATTCAAAATCGCGCTGATCATGCGCAGGGCAACCAAAAATCGCGCCGGTGCCGTAATCCATCATCACAAAATTGGCGATATAAACCGGCAATTCCCATGCCGTATCAAATGGGTGCCGCACCGTCAGGCCAGTATTATAGCCCTTCTTCTCGGCGGTCTCCAATTCAGCGGCCGTCGTACCGCCGCGGCGACAATCGGCCGTGAATGCAGCAACCTCGACATTCTCCCTCTCCAACTCACGGGCAAGCGGATGATCGGGCGAAATCCCCACAAATGACGCACCCATCAACGTATCGGGACGGGTTGTGTAGACCTCTACGCGGTCATGACCTACGGGACCATCCACTAGGCTGAACGAGAACTGCAAGCCACGGCTTTTACCGATCCAATTCGCCTGCATCAACTTGACCTTGGCAGGCCAGTTATCAAGACTATCTATCGCAGTCAGCAATTCCTCGGAATAATCCGAAATCTTGAAAAACCACTGCACCAACTCGCGGCGCTCGACTTCGGCACCAGACCGCCAGCCCTTGCCGTCAATCACCTGCTCGTTGGCAAGCACGGTCATATCAATCGGGTCCCAATTCACGACCGCCTTTTTGCGGTAAATCAGACCCTTTTCCAGAAAATCGATGAACAGCGCCTGCTGCTGGCCATAATATTCGGGATCACAGGTGGCAAACTCGCGGCTCCAATCAATCGACAGGCCGAGTGGTTTCATCTGTGCCTTCATGTCGGCGATGTTTTGGTAGGTCCAGTCCTTGGGGTGACCGCCAGACGCCATCGCGGCATTTTCAGCAGGCATCCCGAACGCGTCCCAGCCCATCGGATGCAGCACACTATGCCCCGTCGCCATCTTATAGCGGGCAATCACATCGCCCATTGTATAATTGCGCACGTGGCCCATGTGGATACGACCCGATGGATATGGGAACATCTCGAGCACATAATATTTGGGCTTATCGTCAGAGCGCACAGCCTTGAACGTTTCGGCATCAGACCAAGCAGCCTGCCACTTGGCTTCGATTTCGGCGGGGGAATAGGTCGTCATATGCGGGAACTTTCAAAAGAAACGCCGGACGTCTAAGGCCCGGCGCTTGTCATATTGGGGCGGGTGCTGCGGGCTTACAGGGCGCCGTCAGCAATGCGAATTTGGCGGGCGCGGCTAAGAATCGCATCTTCGATCGCGCGCTGGGTTTCGGCCGTAACCGGACCATTGCGCGACTGTAGGGCAACATTCAATGAACGGGCATCAAGCGCGGGATCAGTGATGTAAACCGTGGCGCGGTAGGCGCGGTTGCCACCGGGCGGGGTGCCATAGCCCATGACAATAACGCCGGTGAACGGGTCAATGCTTTCGATGGGCAGGAAGTTGAGGACATCAATTGATGCGGACCAAAGATAGCGGTTCACGGCCACATTTTCGGCACCGCGCACGCGGGCGGCTTGCCTTGTCGCGGAGACCTCTGACTTGGCGCCAAACGCGGAAAACGGGTTCAAACTAGCGCAGCCCGAAACAGCGGTCAAACCAACAATGGTCACTGCGATCTTGGTAAAACGAGAAAATTTAGTCAAAGCGGTGTCCCCCAAGGGATTTCATTCCCGAAATATGTAGCGAACAGGTCGCTGGGTCACAAGGCATTTGACGTATTTGATGGGCTGATGGCGATCAGAACCCCACAAAAAGAAAGAGCGGCCCCGAGGGACCGCTCAATCTTTAGTAACTATACGTCAGCTTAGAATGTGAAGGAAACTTCAACAGTCATACCTGGATCGTATTCACCGGAAGCGATTTCATCGCCCTGGTCGCCATCTTCGTCCTGAGCGTAAACTGCAAGAATAGAAGCGCTGCCACCAAGGTCGTATGTACCACCGAGATAGAAGTCGACGTCATCGCCTTCGTTTTCGTTCAGAGCGCCGGCAAGAACGGTCATGCCGTTGCCAAGATCGTAAGAACCTTCAATGTTCCACTCATCACGGCCCTGCTCGTTGCGGAACTTAGCTGATGCGCCAACTGCGCCTTCAGAGTAAGCAACTTCAATACCGTAGTTGTCATCAACATCTACGCCGCCAGCTTCTTCCATGGAGTAGTAAACAGACGCTGTTACTGGACCGAATGGATAAGCAACTTTGATAGCTGTGGACTGCTCATCAGCGTTGGTTTCTTCTGCGTAAGCAACAGTTACAGTCGCACCAGCGAAAGTACCGGAAGCGGACACACCGAAGACTTCGTCGCTGTTGAAGTCGCCTTCAGCGTCTGCGAAAGTTGTGTCTTCCTGGTAGCCAAAGCCAACAGTGAAGGCGCCGAATGTTGCGCCGAGGCCAACTGCAAGCTGCTCAGCAGTGTCATTTGCATCGTCAATGATGTAAGAGATCGAACCGTTCATCATGCCGAAGGACACGTCGCCGCGCAGAACTGCTGCGTCTGAGTCTGTGGAGAAGCTATCGCCTTCCATGTCGCCAGCTGCAGAGAAGTACTTCTTGCCAGCAGGCGCTGTGTCACCGAAGAACAGGCTTGCTGTATCGGAAGTCAGCGAGAGAACGAAGTCGGAAGACATCAGATCATTGCCGCCATCGTCAGTTGCCAAAGCCGAGTCGTCAGCAATTGTGACTTCAAAGTAAGCGCCAGCAATCAAACCGTTGTCGAGAGTAGCGGTTGCTGTTGTCTTCATGTTGCCTTCCCAATAGAAGCCATTTTCGCCAGCTTCACCAGGATTGTTCTCGCTGTTGTAACCAAGTGTTACAGCGAATTCGTTGTCGATCGATGTGTGACCTTCAGCTGCTGCGGCACCCGCGAAGGCGACCAGAGCTGTTGTTGTGAGAAGAATGTTTTTCATAGTGTAAAACCCTCGTGTGTTTGTGCATTCCCAAGAATGCTAGATTGGACCAGCATTGAGGCTGTATTTGCGCCTTACCGACTACACACTCAAGGGAATTGGGGCCTAAAGCGGGCAGTCCATTGAAAATGATGCATCAAGGTCACACCCTGATTTCGGTCAATTCGGCGATGACATCTCTGCAAAATCGGCCTATTTCGGCAATTACCTTAAAAGATTATACAATTTCAGGAGCCTGACATGTCACTGGAGACAATACGCCAAGCAATCACCAAGGCCTGTCAAAAAGCAGGGCGTGCAGAACAAGACGTGACCCTTGTTGCGGTTTCCAAGGTGCAGCCCAATGCGCGGGTCGCAGCGATTCTTGATCAGGGCCACCGCGTGTTTGGTGAAAACAAGGTGCAAGAGGCTGCCGGGAAGTGGCCCGCGTTTCGCGAAACCTATGGTGACATCGATTTACACCTGATTGGCCCGCTACAAACCAACAAAGCCCGACAAGCGATGGAGCTGGCACAAGCTATTCACACCCTCGATCGCCCCAAACTGGCCACGACGATTGCGCGCCTCGCACAACAGTTGGGTCAGTGCCCCGATCTGTTTGTCCAGGTGAACACAGGGCAGGAAGACCAAAAAGCGGGTTGTCTGCCTGCCGACGCTGATACCTTTATAAAGGATGCGCTCGCGCTGGACCTGCCCGTGCGCGGGTTGATGTGCATCCCCCCTGTGGATGAAGAAGCATCCCTGCACTTTGCATTGTTGGCCAAAATCGCTGCACGCAACGGGCTAAAGGGTCTCTCGATGGGCATGAGCAGTGATTTTGAGGTCGCAATCGCGTTCGGGGCAACCCATGTGCGTGTGGGGTCTGCTATTTTCGGCGAACGCAGCTATGAGTAGTGACTATAGCCCCCCGCAAGAATCTCTAGAATTTCTGCATGATGATCATCAGGTCGTACTGGTCAATAAACCAGCGGGGCTGTTGTCGGTGCCAGGCAAAGGCGAACACCTGTCGGATTGCCTGATGGCGCGGGTCAAAATGGTGTATCCCACCGCGCTACTGGTGCACCGTCTTGATCGCGATACCTCTGGCGTCATGATTTTTGCGCTGACCCCCCATGCGCAGCGGCACTTGGGCCTGCAATTCGAGAAACGCCAGACCAAGAAAACCTATATCGCGCGGGTTTGGGGCGAGATGACGGAAAAAACAGGCACCGTTGATCTGCCGCTGATCGTCGATTGGGAAAACCGGCCCCGCCAGATGGTTGACCATGAAAACGGACGTGCGGCGCAGACCGACTGGAAAGTGATCCGCGCGAAGGGTGGCGAATCACGCGTGCGCTTGATGCCCAAAACAGGCCGCTCGCACCAGTTGCGGGTGCATATGCTGGCGCTGGGCCATCCGATCTTGGGTGATCCGTTTTATGCGACAGGGCCTGCGCAAGATCATCCGCGTCTCATGCTGCATTCTGAGACCCTGCAATTTCGCCATCCTGACGGCGGGCAAGGCACGCGGATCACCGCGAAGGCGCCGTTCTAAACGAATCTTGGCGCCTCCAGCGGAGGTTCGTGTCACCAAAGGTGTTAAAGACTGTCCAAACTGCGTTCCAGTTGGGCGCGTAGGTGTTCATGGCGGCTCGGCAACTTTAACGCCTCGCCTAAATGCGCCGTGTCCTCGTCGCGATCAAATCCTGGCTCGTTTGTTGCTATCTCGAACAACACACCACCGGGCGAGCGGAAATAAATCGCATAGAAGTAGTCCCGATCAATCACCGGCGTCACTTGGTAACCCGTATCGACTAGCGCTTCGCGCACTTCCAATTGCCGTGCGCGATTCTCGACCGCAAACGCGATATGGTGTACCGATCCTGCCGATGATTTTGCCTGCGGCACGCCTGACAGTGTTTCCAAATCAATCACATTGGCCGCATTGCCCTCGGGCATAATAAAGCGGGCCACATTGTCTTGGGTATCAAACTTTTCATACCCCATGAATTGCAGCAGCTCGGCTGTGGCACCATCATCGATCAGGCGCATATCGGCGCCCTGAAATCCGCGAATACCCATATCGGCACTCACGCCGTTCCCCGTCCAAGGGGTGCGCTCGTCATCCTTCTCAACCAAGGCAAAGCGTTCACCATCAGGCCCATCAAGCAAAACACGGTCCTCACCAAAGCGGGTATCACGGGCGATTTTGGCGACTTCAAACATTGCCAAGCGATCCGCCCAAGCCCCTGCCGTGCCTTTAGGAATTGCAAAAGAAGTCACGCCAATTTCGCCAACACCTCGCTTCCCACGTGCCGCATTCGGGAACGGGAAATAGGTCATCACTGACCCGGGCGTGCCGACCTCATCACCATAATAAAGGTGATAAACATCTGGGGCATCAAAGTTGACGGTCTTTTTCACGCGGCGCAGGCCAAGGACCTGCGTGAAAAACGCGTTATTGTCTTTTGCACTGCTTGCAAGCGATGTGACGTGATGCAGGCCTTTGATCTGGTGTAGCATAATAAGGCTCCTTTTGCGGTTGCCCCATACATATCAGTTCCGCAGATGCACTAAAGGGGCAGGGGCGCACGGATTAGGTGCGCCTCTGCACATGACATCAATCGATAGACCACGCGGAGATCGCTTTGGACTCCTGATATTCTTCGATTCCCCAAACGCCGCCCTCGCGCGCACGTCCAGACAGCTTTACACCGCCAAACGGCGATCCAGCACCGCGTGATTCACCGTTCATCTCGATCATGCCGGCCTTAAGTGCACGCGCCATCCGGTTGCGCTTGGCACCATCGGTTGACTGCACATAATCGGTCAGCCCGTAAGGCGTGTCATTGGCAATACGGATCGCATCGGCCTCGTCCTCGAACGGGATCATGACCAGAACAGGGCCAAAAATCTCTTCTTGGGCCACGCGCATATCGTTGGTCACATCGGCAAATATCGTTGGGCGCACATAAAACCCGCGGTTCACGCCCTCGGGCAGACCCGTGCCGCCAGCAACCAGTTTGGCGCCCTCATCAATACCAACTTGGATCAAGCCTTGGATTTTCTCCCACTGGGATTTGTTCACTACTGGGCCCATATGACGACCCGCCTCTGTGGTTGGCCCAACCTTGATACTGTTTGCTGTCTCGATTGCTTGCGCCACCGCCGCGTCATAGCGCGAGCGCTCGACCAACATACGGGTAGGTGCATTACACGACTGACCAGAATTGTTCATGCATTGGCGCACACCGCGCACCACGGCCTTTTCATCGGCATCGGCAAACACGACGTTCGCACCCTTGCCGCCCAATTCAAGCCCAACGCGCTTCAGTGTCTCGGCGGCCGCTTTTGAAATCAAACGACCCGCCCGCGTGGATCCCGTAAAACTAATCATCGCGACATCTTCGTGCGTCGACAACTGCGTGCCGACCCCCGCACCGTCGCCATTGATCACGTTCACGACCCCCGCAGGAATACCTGCTTCATGCAAAATTTCGGCAAAGACGATACCAGACAGCGGTGCCTCTTCGGACGGCTTCAGCACCATCGTGCAACCCGCGATCATCGCTGGAAACACCTTCAATCCAATCTGGCTAATCGGCCAATTCCACGGGGTGATCATGCCAACCACGCCAATCGGTTCCATCAAAATACGGTCGGTCGGGGCATGGTCACCCAATGGGCGGTCCCAATGAATTTGCTTGGATGCAGCAACAGCATCCTCCAACGCCCAAGGCATCGAGGGGGCCTGAGAGCCATGTGCCAAATCATGCGGCGCACCCATTTCCATGCGGATAGCCTCGCCCATTTCACGCGCGCGCGTTTTGTAGACCGTCATCACATTCTGCACATGCGCCACGCGCTCTGCCACGGAAAGTGCGGCCCATGCCGGGAACGCCGCCTTGGCCGCAGCCACAGCCGCGTCGGTATCCGCCTGATCCCCAAGCGAGATCACCGCAACCTGTTCCTCGGTCGCGGGATCGATCACGGGGTAATCGCGTGCAATAGCAGGGGGCGTCCAAGCGCCGTTGATATAGAAATCGCGGTGGGTAATCATAAGGTCGCTCCGGGGCCATGTGTTTCACGTATCGTGGCATTGCGTTTCGCGTCGCGCAAGCGGACTAGCAAGGCCAATACACAGCACCTATATCTCAATAAGAGAATTGCAACATAAGGAGCAGCGCCATGAGCTTGCGTATTAACGACACAATTCCGAATTTGACCGTGGAAACCGATCAGGGCACGCTAAAACTGCACGATTGGGTTGGCGACAACTGGGCGATCCTGTTCTCGCATCCGAAAGATTTCACGCCTGTCTGCACCACCGAATTCAGCGCCGTTGCACAGCTATCGGATGAATGGGCCGCGCGCGACACCAAGGTGATGGGCATTTCCATCGATAGTGCAGCAGAGCACACGAAATGGAAAACCGACATCGAGAAAGTCGCGGGCACCAAAGCGGGTTTCCCGATCATCGCTGACGAGGGATTGGAGGTCGCCAAAGCCTTCGACATGTTGCCCGCCGAGGCCTATATGCCCGACGGGCGCACGCCAAACGACAGCGCCACAGTGCGCGCGGTTTTCATCGTCGGTCCAGATAAAAAGCTGAAACTCTCGATGACTTACCCGATGAATGTCGGGCGCAATTTTGCCGAAGTGCTTCGCGCTTTGGACGGATTGCAAACCGCCGCAAAACACACCGTCGCGACTCCTGCAAACTGGACCGTTGGTGACGACGTGGTGATCCCGACGTCATTCAATGCAGAAGCGGCGAAAGAAAAGTTCGGCGACTTTAAAACCGTCCTGCCATACCTACGGATGACAAAGCTTTAGTCCGAGCTTTCGAAAAACAAGGCCCTTGCAATCGCAGGGGCCTTTTGCATTTCGAACGTCGGTTTGGCGAACTTTGCCAGCCACTTTTGTGAACCAAGTTTAAGAAGTTAGCTGTAATTCACCTCTCGAGAATCCTGTATAGAGTAACGCAGTTTGATCCAAAAACTGCATCTCTGACACGTTCATCTCGTATGAGATTTTCAGTCATGCCTATCCAAACTTCATAGCTGGCTGCCATAGTCAGGACCGGCCAGTCACTTCCCCAGACAAGCCGTTCGGGCCCGAAATGCTCTAGCAAGTGAGCGACGTAGGGAGCCACATCAGTTTTTGTCCAATCTTTGCCCGCTTCGGTCAAAAGGCCGGATAATTTACAGTACGCGCCGCTTTCTTTTGCAATGGCGGCAATATCACTTGCCCAGTCGTCAAACCTTCCGCCTGAGATATCGGGCTTTGCCCCGTGGTCAACCACGCAGCGCAATTTTGGATGAAGGGACAAGAATTTTCGGAGTTGCGAAAGATGTCTCGGTAACACCAAGGCGTCAAAGGTTAGGTCGGTCTGGATCATCGCCTCAAAGGCAGGTGCAAGGTCGGGACGCAGTATCCAGTCATCATCGGCAATGTCCTGGATCATAGGGCGCAGTCCGACTAGCTTAGAATTTTTGGCGAGACGCGCGATATCATCGGCGGCTGATGCGACGGTAAAATCGGTCCAACCAACCACCCCCAAAACGAAAGGCGTCTTGTCGGCAATATCTAGCAGAAATTCCGTTTCGGCAGACGACGGGGCAGCCTGCACCAGAATGGTGCCGTCAATGCCATTTTGACGCAAATGCGGCACCAAATCCTCCGGCATAAAATCGCGGTAGAGTGGTGCTAGGTCCGGCGTCAACCAGCCGTAGTCACCACGCTCGATTTGCCAAAAGTGTTGGTGGGCATCAATCATCATGTGCCGATCACGCCCTTCTTAAGGATGATATTGCCATAAAGCCGCGTCTCGCCAGTTTGGATTATGGCAAACGCGGACTTTGCGCGGGTATAAAATTCGAAGCGTGCCAATTTGTCCAGTGTGACAGGATTATCCGCAGTTGCTGTCGTGATGTCTTGAAACTCGGCCACGATGGAGGGCACTGCTTCAGGATCATCGACAACTTCCATGATCACCGCAGGGTTCGTCACAAATGTGTCCAGTGGCAGAACTGTCAGCACCGCCTGCAAAACGTGTGTCGCACTCAGTCCGTCAAGACGGTGGCAGCGGGCCCCAAGCGAAGTCGCTGGAAAGTTCGCATCGGCAATGACCACATCATCACCGTGGCCCATAGCTCGTAGGCTCCATAGCAAATCGGGGGATAGGATGGGGGGGATATTACGAAGCACGGGGTTTCTCCTCTGGAGTTGGAGCGTCCTGTCGGATCAAACCTTGAGATTTCAAATCGGCCCATAAAGCGGAAGGGATTGGTGTTTCGAAAATTTTTACGTTCTGGCGCACTTCAGCGGGGTTCGACGCGCCGGGGATCACGGATTTCACCGCATCATGACCCAATGGAAACTGCAGGGCGGCTGCGATTAATGGCGTTTTATGTGCCGCACAGACGTCATTCAGGCTGCGGACCCGTTGCATGATGTTATCGGGGGCGGGCGCGTAATCATATCGCGCACCAGCGATTGCGCCGGTTGCGAGGATGCCGGAATTATATGGCCCCCCCAGAATGATCCCGACGTCGCGTTTGATACAAAGCGGCAGAAATGTATCGAGCGGATCCTGTTCAAGTAACGTGTAGCGTCCCGCGAGCAGAAAACCGTCAAAATCTGCTTCGCCTAGTAAACGTTCACAGATTTGCCATGTATTCACGCCGGCCCCGATCGCCGCAATTTGGCCCGCGTCACGTAGTTCGGTCAGGGCGCGATAGCCGCCTCGTTCAAACAATTCTCGCAATTTGTCTTCGACTCCCGCCTCACCATGGGTTCCCGCATCAATATCGTGTAAGAACAGCAGATCGATCTTGTCAGAGCCAAGGCGAGCGATGCTATCGTCAAGGCTACGCATAATACCGTCATAGGAATAGTCGAACACGATTCGTTTTTGCGGCACATCCACGAACGCTTCCGGGGTGACATCCTCAGGTGCGCAATCTTCCAGAACTCGCCCGACCTTCGTCGACAGCGTCAGTAGGTCATGATCAAATCGCGACAAAGCTTCTGCGAACCGCAATTCAGATCGCCCCAACCCGTATTGCGGCGCAGTGTCAAAATATCGGATGCCCGCGTCCCAAGCGGCATCTAGCGTCGCCTGTGCGTCGTGGTCTTCGATCTTACGATACAGATTTCCGAGCGGCGCACCGCCAAACCCGAGCTGCGTTAGATTGACCACAGAGCGGGTGCGGTGATTGAGCGGGTTGGTTTTCGTCAGTTTCATCGCACTTCTTTTCAGTTTGGACGGAAGTATTCCGGGTGTCGGCGTTCTAACGGCTCGATGCGCGTGATTAATTGTCCAAGATGAAGCGACATTGCAGACCTTGCCGCATCAGCATCACGCGCTTTAATGCTGTCCAGAATGTTCTGATGTTCAGCGACCGTTTCCGCGGGGCGGCCTTGTTCGGGCAATATCAACATTCGAGCCCTCCGAAGTTGCAGCGACATTTGCCCGGCTGTGACCGCGACTTTCGGGAAGCCGGTAAAGGCCAAGATCAGTTCGTGAAACTCAAGATCGGCTTCAAAGAAACCGTGAAAGTCCTCGTCCTCCACTAGAAGCCCCTGCAATCGCAAATTACGAGAAAGAATGGTCAGTTGATCATCGGTGCGATCGAGCGCGACTTTGGCGACGGCTGCAACTTCGACGGCCTCACGCAAGAAACTTTCTTCGCGCAATTCGAACATAGAAAACTGTGAAACTCGCGTCGCGGATTGCGGGATGATGTCGACCAAGCCGTCGGTCGAAAGTTTGTTCAGGGCCTCTGTAACTGGCGAACGGGACACACCCAATTGTTCGCAAAGCGCGCCTTTTCGCAACACGGTTCCGGGCTCGAACGACATTGTAAGGATCTTGTTTCGCAGCGCTGTATAGACCCGCTGACCCAAAGGGCCATCCAGACTGTTGATATCAAGCGTGAAATTTTGGTTGGTCATTTGGGGCCTCTCAACTGACATGTTAGTTGACATGTGCATCAAGTCAAGCTAGCACTGATTTTACGCAAACCAAAGCCGCTAAGCCAGAGGTACTCTGTCAATGACCCAGCTATCCCGCATGCTAGCCTTACATCCGCAAGATAATGTTGCGATTGCATTGGCAGATATTTCTGCGGGTGAGATTGATTCAGTTTCTGGTGTAAAGGTAATGCAATCCGTTAAGCAGGGTCACAAGATTGCAATTGCGGCGATCAGCGCCGGACAAAATGTGCTGCGCTATGGCCAGACAATCGGGCAAGCAACTGCAGATATTGCTGCGGGCGAACATGTGCATATTCAAAACTTGGGCATGGGTGAGCACACCAATGACTATGCCCACGCAACTGAGGCCGGGGCGCTTGCGGCTGCAACCGAAGAGCGCACCTTTGACGGTTACCACCGAGCGGATGGCCGCGTTGGTACCCGCAACTATCTTGGCATTTTGACGTCGGTCAATTGTTCCGGTTCGGTTGCAAAATTCATCGCGGAAGCGGCTGAAAAATCCGGTCTGTTGGATGACTTTCCAAACATCGACGGCATCGTTCCTATCACCCACGGAACGGGCTGTGGTATGTCAGGCGAAAATGAAGGTTATGACACCTTGTTCCGCACGCTTTCAGGGTATGCCCAGCATCCCAATTTTGGTGGCATCCTGCTGATCGGACTTGGTTGTGAGGTTATGCAAGTGTCGGCTCTTGTTGGTGGACGTCCGATCCGCGCTGACGGGGCGCTTCGCTATATGACGATCCAGCAAGAAGGCGGCACCCGCAAGACCATCGAAAAAGGTCTCGCGGAGTTGCGCAGCATCGCGGAGCTGGCGAATACCGCCACTCGCCAGTCTGCGCCCGTCTCTCATTTAATGGTGGGGATGCAATGTGGAGGGTCTGATGGATATTCGGGCATTACGGCCAATCCGGCACTTGGTGTCGCGTCTGATCTGGTGGTGCGTCACGGCGGAACAACAATCCTGTCCGAGACATCCGAAATTTACGGTGCTGAACATCTTTTGACCCGTCGTGCGGCAACTGTCGAAGTCGGGGAAAAGCTGATCGATCGAGTGCGATGGTGGGAAGATTACACCGCCCGCAACAAAGGCGAGATGGACAATAATCCGAGCCCAGGCAACAAGCGCGGCGGGCTGACTACAATTCTCGAAAAATCGCTGGGCGCTGTGGCAAAAAGTGGCAGCGCGCCGCTTACCGACGTGTACTTGTTTGGAGAAAAGATCGAGAAAAAGGGCTTTGTCTTTATGGACAGCCCGGGTTTCGATCCGTGCTCGGTAACTGGTCAAATTGCGTCTGGTGCGAACCTGATCGTCTTTACGACAGGCCGCGGTTCGGTGTCGGGGTATATGCCGACGCCTTGTATCAAGATCGCAACCAATTCCGAAATGTACGCCCGTATGTCCGATGATATGGACATTAATTGCGGTGATATCGTGAGTGACGGTGTCAGCCTTGAAGACAAGGGCAGAGAAATTTTCGAGATGTTCATTCGCATCGCCTCGGGTGGGCAGACCAAAAGCGAAGAACTTGGCTTTGGCGGGGTGGAGTTCGTGCCATGGCAAATTGGCGCAGTGATGTGATCATGGGGGATAATATGACACTTAAGAATAAAACAATTTTGATTACCGCTGCTGGTCAAGGCATCGGTGCCGCCAGCGCACGTGCTTGCGCGGCTGCGGGGGCTAAAGTAATTGCAACGGACGTGAACGGCGACCTGCTGGCCAATCTCGCAGGAGTCGACGGAATTGAGACGCGCGTACTTGACGTGACTGATGTGGCTGCAATCGACGCACTCGCCGCAGAGCTTCCTGACCTTGACGGGTTGTTCAATTGCGCAGGCGTTGTTCACCACGGCACTATTCTGGAACTTGATGATGCCGCTTGGGAATTTTCAGTCAACCTCAATGTCTCTTCTATGGTGCGGATGTGCCGCGCCTTCGTGCCGGGCCTATTGCGTCGTGCGGACAGGCAAGGCACTGCGTCAATCCTGAACATGTCGTCGATGGCGTCGTCAGAAAAAGGGTTCGTTAACCGCACCGCCTACGGGGCAACCAAGGCTGCTGTAATTGGACTAACCAAGGCGATCGCCGCCGATTTCGTGACGCAAAACTTGCGATGCAACGCACTGTGCCCAGGGACGGTTGATACTCCTGCATTGCAGGGCCGCATCGCGGCGGCACCCGATCCGGTTCAGGCCGAAAAAGACTTTATCGCGCGTCAGCCGATGGGCCGTTTATCCACAGTTGATGATCTAACGCCGACAATTGTGCATCTGCTCTCGGACGATAGCAGCTTCATGACAGGGCAGTCTGTCTTGGTCGATGGTGGGTGCACAATCTAACGAAGCGATTCAAGGTTTGGGAGGGCCGAAGAATATGACTTACCTGGTCGAAATGAAGGGGATCGAAAAACGCTTTCCGGGCGTCCACGCGCTAAAAGCGGTGAAGTTCGATCTGAAACCCGGAGAAGTCCATGCCGTCATGGGCGAGAATGGCGCAGGCAAGTCGACCTTGATGAAAATCATGTCAGGTATCTATTTACGTGATGGTGGCGAGATGTTTGTGGATGGAAATCCTGTTGCCCCCGGCAGCCCTCGTGCAGCACAGGATCTCGGGATCGGAATCATCCATCAGGAACTAAGTCTGATGAATGATCTGACCGCTGCACAGAATGTCCTGATCGGACGTGAACCACGGCGCAGTTTCGGTCGCTTGGACGAACCGGCATTGAACGCGAAAACAGCTGAAATTTTCGCCTCCCTCAATCTGGCGATGGACCCACGCACGCAGGTCAGCACTCAAACGATCGCGCGCCAGCAATTAATAGAGATCGCAAAAGCGCTGTCTTACAATCCGCGTGTCCTGATTATGGATGAGCCGACCGCGGCCCTGAATGATGTCGAAATCGCGGAGTTGTTTAAAGTCATCAAAAAGCTCAAAGGCGACGGGGTTGGCATCGTCTACATCAGTCATCGCATGGACGAAATCAAACGCATTGCAGACCGCGTGACAATCCTGCGCGATGGTGCCTACATTGATACCGTTGATGCCGCCGATACGCCCCTCACAAAAATTATCCAATTGATGGTAGGCCGCGAAGTCACGCAAAATGCGCCTGTTATTCCTGATACATCGCAAAACCCTACTGCATTGGAAGTGCGCAATTTATCGCGGGGAAAAGACGTGCGCGATGTCAGTTTTGATGTGCGCAAAGGCGAGATTTTGGGCTTTGCGGGCTTGATGGGCGCTGGCCGCACAGAGGTCGCTCGGATCATTTTTGGCGCCGACGCCCGCGATGGCGGCGAAATTTTGGTCGCAGGCCAACCAGTCAACATCCGCACACCACATGCGGCCGTGGAGGCTGGGATCGGGTATCTTTCGGAAGATCGCAAACACTTTGGTCTTGCCGTAGATATGACCGTACGCGCCAACATTGCGATGGCCAATCTGGCGCAATTTACCAGCCGCGCAGGTGTGCTGAATGAAGACGCAATGAAAGAGACGGCGGTCAAGTACATTGATCAGCTGGGCATCCGCACGCCATCTGACATGCAGGCCGTGCGGCTGCTATCGGGCGGGAACCAGCAAAAGGTCGTCATTGCCAAATGGCTGTTGCGCGACTGTGACGTGCTTATCTTTGACGAACCGACACGCGGCATCGACGTCGGCGCGAAATCGGAAATATATACTCTTCTTGAATCCCTTGCCGCTCAAGGGCGCGCAATCATCGTGATCTCGTCCGAATTGCCCGAGGTCATGCGCCTGTCGCACCGCATTGCGGTCATGTGCGAAGGACGGCTAACGGGCATTTTGCCTGGCGGGATCGGAACCACACAAGAACAGATCATGGAACTGGCCACACAGCGCTACAGTGCGTTGAGTGTCTCGGAGGACGTATTATGAGCACGACAACAGTAGATATACAAAAGTCAACCTTGTCGCGGATCATCGCGGCGGGCACGCATCAGCGGGTGTTGGCATTCGCTAGCCTGATCGTGCTGCTGATCGGGTTTTCCATTGCATCTCCCAATTTTATGCAAACCTCTAATATGTTGGCAATCTTACAGGCAACCTCTGTTAATGGCGTACTAGCAATTGCGGTCACGCTGGTGATCATCACGGGCGGGATCGATCTTTCGGTCGGAACCATGATGACGTTTTGCGCAGTCATTACTGGCGTTGTGCTGACCTACGCGGGGATGCCGCTTGTGTTTGGCGTTGTCGCCGCCGTTTTGACAGGTGCGATCTGTGGCGCGTGTTCGGGCTCGTTCGTCGCGAAGATGGCAATTCCGCCTTTCATTGCGACCCTTGGAATGATGCTGATTCTAAAAGGACTCAGCCTTGTGATTTCGGGTACACGCCCGATCTATTTTAACGACACACCAGGGTTTAGCGATATCTCTCGCGGATCGTTGATAGGCGAAGTTATCCCAGCCCTTCCAATCCCAAACGGTGTGCTCATCCTGTTCATTGTGGCAGCTGTCACCGCGTATATTTTGAACCGTACTGTGCTGGGCCGCTACTGCTTTGCGCTTGGATCAAACGAAGAATCTGTCCGTCTGTCAGGAGTTAACACCGACCGTTGGAAAATCGCGATTTACGCCCTCGCTGGATCAATCGTTGGCATCGCGGGCCTGCTAATCGCATCGCGTTTGAACTCTGCACAACCTGCGTTGGGCCTCGGATACGAACTTGAAGCGATTGCTGCTGTGGTCATTGGCGGCACTTCGCTGTCAGGCGGGCGCGGATCTATCCTTGGCTCGCTCATCGGGGCACTCATCATGGCGGTATTGACTAACGGTCTACGCGTCCTGTCGGTTGCTCAAGAATGGCAAACTGTCGTCACCGGCGCGATCATCATTCTGGCGGTCTACGCCGATATGATGCGTCGCAAAAAAACAACCTAACGTACCAAAAATTACCGTCCGCAAGGATATCCGGACACAAACGACAACTTAGGAGGAAACATCATGTTGTCACGTCGTACCCTCATTGGAGCACTCACTGCGTCCATTACACTCGCATCTGCGCCCGCCGCATTTGCACAGGAAGAAATCTACATTCCCCTAATTTCGAAGGGCTTTCAGCACCAGTTCTGGCAGGCTGTAAAATCCGGTGCAGATCAGGCTGCCGAGGAATTTGGTGTTCGCATTACGTTTGAAGGTCCTGACAACGAAACAATGGTTGATCGCCAGATCGACATGCTGGCCGCAGCTTTGGCCAACAAGCCCGCAGCGATCGGTTTTGCTGCACTCGACAGCCAAGCGGCCATTCCGTTACTTCGCCAAGCATCCGAGGCTGGCATCCCTGTCATCGCATTTGACAGCGGCGTGGATAGCGACATTCCCATGTCCACAGCAACCACCGACAACGTTGCAGCCGCAGCACTGGCCGCTGACAAGATGGCCGAATTTCTTGGTGGAACCGGTACCGTTGCCGTTGTGGCTCACGATCAAACGAGCCGGACCGGTATCGACCGTCGCGATGGTTTTCTGAACCGGATTGAAAGCGAATATCCGGACATCGAAGTGGTCAGCGTCCAATACGGCGCCGGCGATCAATTGCAATCTACCGAAGTTGCCAAGGCAATACTGACTGCCAATCCTGGTCTGAACGGTATGTTCGGAACCAATGAAGGCTCTGCCATTGGTATTGTAAACGCTGTACGTGAAATGGGGACCGAAGGCGTCACCATCATCGGCTACGATTCGGGTAAGGCACAGACGGATGCGATCCGCGAAGGCCTTATGGCTGGTGCTATCACGCAGAACCCTGTTGGCATTGGCTATGAGACAGTCAAAGCTGCCGTCGCTGCAATGAATGGGGAAGAACTGCCAAAAGTCATCGACACGGGTTTCTACTATTACGATCAATCCAATATCGACAACCCTGAGATTCAGGCCGTTCTTTACGAATGATCCTACCGCAGTCGCAGCCCGTTCACCCTAGGGCTGCGACAACTCCCCATTATTTTGAAGTCCGAGGACCACATGAAACTACTACGCTACGGCCCCAAGGGTCAGGAAAAACCCGGCTGCCTTGATGCAGAAGGCCGCGTTCGCGATCTGTCGGGGTATGTTGAGGATATCGCAGGAGCGGCGCTTCTACCCGACGCGATTGCAAGGTTAAAAGCATTGGATATTACATCCTTGCCAATTATTGAGGGCACCCCGCAGGAAGGTTTGCGTCTGGGTCCATGTGTTGGTCGAACCGGAAAATTTGTTTGTATTGGTCTTAACTACGCCGATCACGCCGCAGAAAGTGGCTTGGATGTTCCACCAGAACCAGTCATTTTCAACAAATGGACATCGGCTATCGTTGGCCCCGACGATGACGTAGTCATCCCGCGCGGCTCCAAAAAAACCGATTGGGAAGTTGAGCTTGGCATCGTCATTGGTAAGGGTGGTGCTTATATTGACGAAGCTGATGCAATGGATCACGTAGCGGGTTTCTGCGTTATCAACGATGTCTCCGAGCGCGAATTCCAGATTGAACGCGCTGGCACTTGGGACAAAGGCAAAGGCTGCGATACCTTCGGCCCGACTGGTCCGTGGCTGGTCACACCTGATGAAGTCGGCGACTATGACGATCTTGCTATGTGGTTGGAAGTTAACGGCACCCGCCATCAGAACGGATCAACAAAGACGATGGTCTATAAAGTACCGCATCTGATCTCGTATTGCTCACAATTCATGAGTCTTCAGTCGGGCGACATTATTTCAACCGGCACCCCTCCCGGCGTCGGCATGGGATTAAAGCCGCCAACCTATCTATTAGGTGGCGAAACGCTGCGACTAGGGATCGACAAGCTTGGCATTCAAACGCAGGCCGTCCGAGGAGCAAAATAGCCCCGAACGTTCTTCCTCGCAAAGTCATTGGAGTGGATGGCTTCCACTCCAACCGGCGTTGCAATGCGCTATATACTGAAGGTGTTGATACCTGCATATGAGAGGAGTTGCGCTCAGCACGTAACAACTTCGACCCCAACATGGCCAAGAATGTTTCTAAGCTCAAAGGTATTCAGTTGTGGGTATTCTCCAAAATTGAACCTAGCCTGATTGGCCTGGAAGCCTGCAGTATCGCGCGTCATTTTTGGCCGTGAATTGGTGCGCGCAAGTTCCATCGTCGGCCCAGATAAAAGCTGAAACGCTCGCTCAAAAAAACAAAGGCCCCTGCAATCGTTGGGGCCTTTTTCGTTTCAAACGTTCGCTCGTCGGACATTAGTGCTTATTCGCTGCCGACGATTAAATGTTGGCCTTTAGACAAAGCGCCCAATCGCAATGCTAACGCACCATAACACAAAGGAGTTCGAACATAATTGAAGCCCCTAAAAATGCCGTTCCCCCGCTTTGATCAAAAGGGGGCGAAACTTCGACCAGGTCCGCACCGATGATGTTTACTTTGTCTAGCGCGCGGACGACTTGGACCGCTTGATAAGAATTGGGACCACCAATTTCAGGTGTGCCGGTCCCAGGTGCAAAAGTAGGATCAACGAAGTCGATATCGTATGAGATATAGGTGTCCGAATCCCCAACAATTTCACAGGCGTCTTGCATCACGTCGTCGACGCCACGTGCGTGAAACTCTTCAATCGGGATAACCTTAATGCCAGCGGCATCCGCGAAATCACGATCTTCGTTGTCATAAGTAGTTCCACGAATACCAATTTGAACGACTTTCTTTGGATCAAGTAGGCCTTCTTCAACCGCGCGTCTGAACGGCGTTCCATGCGTATATTTTGTACCACCAAAATAGCTGTCAAAAAGATCGGTGTGACTATCAAAATGGATCATCGACACGGGCGCATCTTTGGCCAATGCACGCAGAACCGGAAGGGACGTCAGATGATCCCCTCCTGCTGTTAGTGGGCGAACGCCTGCGGCTTTGACTTGCTCATAGAACTCTGTGACGCGTGTCATTGTCCCCATGAGGTCCGCAGGATTAGGTGCAACATCCCCAAGATCGGCACAATTTGCGACTTCAAAGGGACGAACTCCTGTGGCACCATTTTGTGCACGCATCATTGTCGACATATCACGCAATTGGCGCGGTCCGTGGCGCGGGCCAGGACGGTTTGTAGTGCCACTATCCCACGGCACGCCAATCAAACCGATTTCGACATCCTTGAGTTTTGGGTCACTTAGGTCGACGTGCGGCAGGCGCATAAAGGTGGCCACACCAGCAAAGCGTGGTAGATCGAATCCTGAAACAGGTTGGAAGTACTTATCGCTCATTTTCATTCTCCATTAATGCATCACACTGCCACCGTTCACGCCGAAGCATTGGCCGGTGATGAATTTACTGTCTGAAACAGCCAAAAAGGCAACCACCGCTGGCGATTTTAATCAGCCTACCCGTGCTTTTGCGTTTTACAGTTTACTGACATTGCAATGCTGCTAGCTCTGCTGGGATTATTGGGACCTGAGATTGGGTTCTACAACTCAGAACAACCTCACACCGCCCTTGATAAGCAAACACCGGACATCGCATGCTTCGGCCAAGCAGAGACACAAAAAACGGCATGAACAGAAACAAGATGCATCTTAGCCAAGCCGCAAAACTGTCCTAAAAAGCAGGACCACTTCAACCCGGGAAGCGGAGTTCGGGGTTGGGGTGAAGTGCCCCTAGATTCGTAGACACTCGCCCCATCGATTAGTCCCAGCGGATCGGCCTGCAAATACCGCCCTAGCGTCGGATCATAATCGCGCATCCAGTTCTGGTGCAGACCAGTTTCGGATTGGAACCACCGACCGGGGAGGCGCAATTCGGGGTTCGGGCCCTTGGAGCTTTGCACGCCACCGACGGGCAGATAGCTGGCCTCCCAGACTTTCGCGCTCGTTGTGTCTGTCGCAAGCACAGGCCTCCCGATGTGAAAATACATCTGCCCGTTCTCATACACGCCTACCAGAGTGTTATTCGCTCAGACGTACTCGCAGATGAGGCTCGAGGTGCCGGCAACATCATCGCAAAGATACTCCGCGATAAATCGGCCTGTCTGCTCTTAGCGTTCGTTTTGCTGTATGGATTCGTGCGAACCAACGCTAAGCCCAAGTTCGTTTGTCGGTCATCTGAAGCTTAGGCGCGTATACTCGCTGCGTTGCAGAAAGATAAGGGCGCCGGGCTCGAAGTCGACTTTCACGCCCAAACAAAAAGCCCCGGCGTTTCCACCGGGGCTTTTCAATTTTCAGAGTGCCGAAGCTTACTCTTCGGCTTCTTCTTTTTTCGCTTCTTCGCCAGTTTCCTGATCGACAACTTTCATTGACAGGCGCACCTTGCCGCGGTCGTCAAAGCCCAG
>TARA_R110002051_G_scaffold318695_1_pt1 | contig 48777 bp, 27 predicted proteins | sample TARA_R110002051 | Tara Oceans TARA_R110002051 (sample SAMEA4397023) | marine metagenome | biome: Polar Biome; feature: [MES] marine water layer (ENVO:01000295) within the mesopelagic zone...; material: water (ENVO:00002006), including particulate matter (ENVO:01000060) such... | reverse complement strand
TAAATGACCTGCAATTCTACCTGCTCCTTGAGAAATTTCTTCTTGAACACCTCCATCAGAAATCAAACCATAAATTTTATGATTCATCCAACCTCCAAAACGTGCTTGTAAGAATTTTGCTGCAATTGCTGCTCCAACTCCCATGGTATGTCCTTGTCCTAAAGGTCCTGATGTATTTTCTATTCCTCTTTTTACATCTACTTCTGGATGACCAGGAGTGATAGAACCCCATTGTCTAAAATTGGCTACATCTTCTTTTTCGTAATTTCCTAACAAATAATATTGCGCGTACATTAAGGTTGATAAATGCCCAGCATCCATAAAAAAACGATCTCTAAATGCCCAAGTCATATCTGATGGATCGAAATTAAAGAATTCTGAATATAAGATGTGCATAAAATCTGCACCTCCCATTGGGCCTCCAGGATGCCCAGAGTTTGCTTTTTCTACCATGGCAACAGCTAATGCTCTAATATTATCTGCCGATTGTTGGTCTATTTTTTTGTTCATTTTTGTGAAATTTATAAATGAACCCAATTGATTTTTTTGTTTTCAATTGGGTTTGTTTTATTTTTTTTGATCTATTTTAATTATTTCTTTTTCCAAAGACTTTCCATTTCTTCTAAAGTTTTCCCTTTCGTTTCTGGAACATATTTTAGAATAAATAACATGGCTAAAATGCTCATGATTCCATATACCCAATACGCAAATCCATGGTTAAACATTTCTGTCAAAGTAGAATTGTCATTCATCATTGGGAATGTTAGTGATACTAAATAGTTAGAAATCCATTGTGCTGCAACGGCAATTGCTAAAGCTCTACCTCTAATTTTATTTGGAAAAATCTCTGCTAATAACACCCAAGTTACAGGTCCCCAACTCATGGCAAAACTTGCTACATATAACATCATACAAAATAACGCTAAATAACCAGTGGCTCCTGAATAGAATACAAAACCTAAAGACAACATGGCAATTGCCATACCTGCAGCGCCAATAATCATTAATGGTTTTCTACCATATTTGTCTACTGTTTTTACTGCTATGATGGTAAATAAGAAGTTTACAACACCCACAATTATGGTCATTAATAAAGCTGTATCTGTACCCGATGAAATGGTTTTAAAGATTTCTGGTGCATAGTATAACACTACATTGATACCTACAAATTGTTGAAAAATAGATAATAACACTCCAATGATAATAACCAACCATCCAAAAGACAAAAGATGTCCTGAGGTTGTTTCGTTCATAGAAGTTTCTATTTCTGCTAGTACTCTATTTCCTTCTTTTTCTCCATTTACTTTTACTAAAACTTCTAAAGCTTCTACTGGTTTGTTACGCAACATTAAAGAACGTGGTGTATCTGGCACAAAAAATAATAATCCTAAAAATAACCCTGCAGGAATTACTTCAGATGCAAACATCCATCTCCAACCAATTTCATTTAACCATGCATCTGACCCTCCACTTCTAGAAATAAAGTAGTTTACAAAATAAACCACCATAAAACCACCAACAATGGCTAATTGATTAAAAGAAACCAACTTACCTCTACTATCTGCGGGTGCAATTTCTGCAATATACAAGGGTGATAGCATAGATGCTAAACCAACTCCGATTCCTCCAATAATTCTGTATACAATAAATATTGTTGAATACGTATGATCTAATTCTCCAATTGGAGCTAAAAACATTTCTGGCATTGCAGAACCTAAAGCTGAAATTAAAAACAAGATTGCAGCTAGAATTAACCCTTTTTTTCTTCCTAATTTTTTACTAACTAAACCACCAAAAATTCCTCCAATAATACAACCTATTAAAGCACTTGATACCAAGAAACCTTTAAATGCACTTGCTGCTGTTTCTGATAAGCCTTTCGGAATTACAAAAAAACTATCTAAGGAACTTACCGTTCCTGAAATTACACCAGTATCATACCCAAATAGTAAACCTCCTAAAGTGGCCACTAATGTTAGTTTGATTAAATATTTAGAATTTGCTGTTTGTACCATAAATATGTATTTAGTTGATTGATTAATTCGTTAACTGGTTTAAATTTTTAGACCTCACAGGTTTTTAAAACCTGTGAGGTCTGTATATTATATAGACTAGATATATTATATAGACTAGATATATTGATTGATGATATTCTCAAACAATTCTTGTTTACCACTTTGTAATGTTAATTCTCCATTTTCTTGAGCGATTTTGTACAAGTCAGAAAGTTCTAATTTACCTGCTTCAAAATCTTTTCCTTTTCCTGCATCAAAAGAACTGTATCTTTTTTCTCTTAATGAATTGTATGCAGAAGAAGTCATGATTTTATCTGCTGTAATTAAGGCTCTTGCAAACGTATCAGCTCCTCCAATATGTGCATGAAAAACATCTTCCATATCTGTTGAGTTTCTTCTGATTTTTGCATCAAAATTAACTCCACCTCCTTGTAATCCTCCTGCTTCTAAGAAAACTAACATTGCTTCTGTAGTTTCTTGAATATTGTTTGGAAACTGATCTGTATCCCAACCATTTTGATAGTCACCTCTATTCGCATCAATACTTCCTAACATTCCTGCTTTGGCAGCAACAGCCATTTCGTGTTGCATTGTGTGTTGTGCTAAAGTTGCGTGATTTACCTCAATATTCATTTTGAAATCTTTGTCTAAACCGTATTCTTTTAAGAATCCGATGGCAGTTGCAGAATCAAAATCGTATTGATGTTTCATTGGCTCCATTGGTTTTGGCTCAATAAAGAAAGTTCCTTTAAAACCTTGCGCTCTTGCATAATCTCTTGCCATGGTTAAAAACTGAGCCATGTGGTCTAATTCACGTCCCATATCTGTGTTTAGTAAAGACATGTAACCTTCTCTTCCTCCCCAGAATACGTAATTTTCTCCACCTAATTTAATGGTTGCATCTAAAGCCAATTTAACTTGACCTCCTGCTCTTGCCACTACATTAAAATCTGGATTGGTAGAAGCGCCATTCATGTAACGTGGATTTGAAAAACAGTTTGCTGTTCCCCATAATAATTTCACGCCGCTTTCTGCTTGTTTCCCTTTGATGTAATCTGTAATGGTATTTAATCTTGCTTCTGATTCTGCAAATGTTGCTCCTTCTTGAATTAAATCGTAATCGTGAAAACAGAAATAGTCAAAACCTATTTTGTTGATAAATTCAAAAGCTGCATCTGCTTTATCTTTTGCAGCTTGCACTGCATCTGTAGATTTGTCCCAACCAAAACTTTGTGTTCCTGGTCCAAATGGATCTCCTCCTTGACCACAGAATGTATGCCAATATGCGATGGAGAATTTAAACCATTCTTTCATCTTTTTTCCTGCAACTACTTGTTCTGGATTGTAGTATTTAAAAGCCATTGGATTGTCTGACTCTTTTCCTTCGAATTGTATTTTGTTGATTCCTTTAAAATATTCCATTTTGATACTATTTAATTGTTTATGAGTTTAATCGTTTATTTTTTTGAGTACTGCTTTGCGTTAGGGATTGCAGTGGAAATCCTTTTTATGAGGTACGAATAAAAAGATTGGAATGTAAAGCCCGACCTTTTTAGGGAACGCCCAAATGCTATTTATTTAATATGAGTTCTAATTCTTTTTTCCAATTTTGATACGCTTCTAAATATGGTTTTTTATCTTTAAATGGCATAAATGTCATTACGTGATCGTTGTCCATAATTACTTTTCCGAAAGTTTCAAAATCACCTTTGTGCAAATCTGCTGCTCTTGCTGCTCCAATGGCACCGGTTGTATTATAGATTTCAATTTCTTGCTCAATTAGTGTTGCCACTGTGTTTGCGAAAATTTCTGAACGAAATAAATTATCATTCCCTGCTCTGATTACACTTGGTTGAATTCCGTCTGATTTCATGATTTCCATACCATAAATAAAAGAAAAAGCGATGCCTTCTAAAGCGGCTCTACACATGTGTCCTTTGTGGTGATTATTTAGGTTCATGTTTACAATTCGAGTGCCAATTTCTTTGTTATTGAGCATGCGTTCTGCGCCGTTTCCAAAAGGAATTAAGCAAACGCCATCTGATCCTACAGGGATTTCTGATGCCAAATTATTCATCTCTTCGTAAGAGTTTACTGCTAGATTATTTAACAACCAACGATACTGGATTCCTGCGCCATTGATACATAATAATTTACCAATTCTTGCTGCTGCTCCTTTTTGATAATTTACGTGTGCAAAATTGTTTACTCGCGAGCTTTCTTTGGCTGATAAACTGTCTGTAACTGCATAGACAACTCCAGAGGTTCCGCCAGTTGCTGCAACTTCTCCCGGATTAAATACGTTTAATGACAATGCATTATTGGGTTGATCGCCTGCTCTGTAATAAATTGGAGTTCCTGCTGCAATTCCGCTTTCTTCTTCTCCTTTTGCATCTACTAAAGATTGAACTCCAAAAGTGTCTACAATATCCGGAACTAAACTTTGATCGATTCCATAATGTTCTAACAAAAAGTCTGCAACTGTATCATTTTTAAAATCCCAGAAAATGCCTTCTGATAATCCTGAAATCGTAGTATTTATTGTGTTTGAAAATTTATACGCTACATAATCTCCAGGCAACATAAATTTATGAATCTGATTGTAAATAGCAGGCTCATTTTCTTGTACCCATTTTAATTTGGATGCTGTAAAATTCGCCGGAGAATTTAATAAATGGGAAGCACATTTTTCAATTCCTATTTCATTAAATGCTTTATTTCCTGTTTCTACTGCTCTACTATCGCACCAAATAATACTTTTACGAAGCGGATTTCCTTTTTTATCAACTAACACCAAACCGTGCATTTGATACGAAATACCAATACCTTTAATTTGAGTTCTACTAACGTTATACTCTTTTTTAAGTTTGGTAATGGCGTTGCAGATATGCAACCACCAATCATTTGGTTTCTGTTCTGCCCAACCATTTTTCTGAGCAAACATGCCCATTTCTTCTTTGGGCTCTTGCACAACTCCTAAACTCTTACCTGTTTCTACTTCTACTAACGCTGCTTTTATAGAAGAACTTCCTATATCTAATCCTAAGTAGTAATTCATTTTAATTAATTATCAAACAATATTAGAATTTGTAAAAAAGAAAGCCATCCTGTACTGTTAGGATATTTTTAATTTTTGATGTTGTTTTACAATATGTTCATTTATTTACTCATTAACAGTAAGGTACAGGATAGGAAAAATTGATTGATGTTTTATCATTGTTATAATTACTTCCAATTTAAATAAAGTTTAAAAGATTTTATAATGAAAAATATAATTGTTTTATTTTCAATAGTTTTTATACTAACAGTTAATGCCCAAAACAAACGTCATATAGAAACTCTCAATGATAATTGGAGTTTTTACAAAGGAAGTTTAGAAAAACCCTTTGAAGAAAATATCAATTCTTGGGAGAAAGTAACACTTCCTCATTCTTGGAATACGCAAGATATTTTAGATGACGAAGATGGATATTATAGAGGAGATGGTTGGTATCAAAAAACAATGGTAATTCCAGAAGTTTATGAAAATCAGAAAGTTTTTTTATTGTTTGAGGGAGCCAATCAAGTAACTTCTTTATTTGTAAATGGTAAAGAAATAGTAGAAGACCATATTGGTGGTTATACGTCTTTTACAAGAGATATTACATCAGCTTTAACAACTGGAGATAACACTATTTTTGTAAAAGTAAACAATGCGCATAATGATGAAATTGTACCACAAGCAGCTGATTTTTCTTTTTACGGCGGAATTTACAGAGATATTCAATTAATAATAACAAAACCCGTCCATTTTGAAGTTGCTAATTTAGGTGCAAATGCTATTTTTATTAGAACACCAGAAGTTTCTGAGAAAATTGCAAAAATTTCAGTTCAATCAAAATTAGTAAGACCCAAAAAAGGGAAATACGATGTGCAACATACTTTATTAGATGCAAATAATAATTTAGTAAAACGAACCAAAGTAAAAGCTGTTTTTGGTAAAGATAATTTTGCTGAATTTTCTATTGAAAATCCATATTTATGGTCTCCAGAAAATCCATATTTATACAAATTGGTATCAGAAATTGTAGATAAAAAAGGATTAGTTTATGATAAAGTAGAGAATGTTGTTGGTTTTAGATGGTTTCATTTTGATGCTAAAAAGGGCTTTTCAACTAATGGAAAATCAACCAAATTGATTGGTACAAATAGGCATCAAGATTTCTTTAGAAAAGCAAATGCGGTGAGTGATGAAATTCATAGAAATGATATGCGATTATTAAAAGAAATGGGTATCAATTTCTTAAGAATCGCACATTACCCTCAAGATCCAGCAATTTTAGAAATGTGCAACAAATACGGTTTTATAGCAACTTTAGAAATTCCTTTTGTAGATAAAGCTGCTGCAAATGAAAAGGGAAAACAAAACACGGTAAATATGTTAAAAGAAGCTATTCGTTTTCATTATAACAATCCTGCAATTGTAGCTTGGAATTTAGGAAATGAAACCACTATGAAAGAACCTGAGAAATTAGGAGAAGCCTATGTAAAGCATTTTGTAGATACACATAAAGTTTTAACAGAAACTATTAAAAAAGAAGACAAAACTCGCTATTCTTATTCTGTGTTTTTTAGAGAGCCTGCATATCAAGATAAATTAGGAATTAGAAATACAGAGTTGGTGGGTTACAACAAATATTATGGTTGGTATGTAGAAGAATTAGAAGACATTGATAAAAATTTAAGAAGTTTAGTAAAGCGTTCTTTAGAACTAAATCCAGATAAACCTTTTATTTTAAGTGAATATGGTGGAGGTGCAGATCCAAGAATACGTTCTTACCATCCAACAAGATTCGATTTTAGTGTAGAATATCAATTTTTGCTACACAAAGCCTATTTAAAAACTATATTAGAGTTGCCAGAAATTGTGGGCGCAAATGTTTGGAATTATGCCGATTTTCAAGTAGAACACAGAAAAGATGCAGTGCCTCATATTAATAATAAAGGTTTAGTTTCTGCAAAAAGAGAGAAAAAAGATGCGTACTATTTGTATAAAGCAATTTTAAATAAAACACCATTTATTGCAATTACCTCAAAAGCGTGGCAAAAAAGAGCAGGAATTGCCGATGAAATTGATGGAGAATTTGCCACACAACCCATTACTGTTGTTGGAAATAGTGAAGAGGTTGAGTTGATAATAAACGGAACTTCTATAGGTAAAAAAACTTTTGATTTTTCTACAGCAATTTTTGATGTTTCGCTAAAACAAGGAGAAAATTTAATTGAAGTCATTTCTAACCAAAATGGAAAGACAATCAAAGATTTTGCAATCATCGATTTTACCTTACAGCCTAAAAATTTAAAAAGTAAAAGCAATCCGTTTAAAGAAATTGCCGTAAATGTAGGTTCTACTTGTTATTTTATTGAAGAACACAATGTAGATTATTTATGGATGCCAGATCAAGCCTATATAAAAGGAAGTTTCGGTTTTGTTGGTGGAAATTTATTAAGACATCCAAGTGAAAGAAGAAATACAATTGGTACAGATGTTAGTGTAAAAGGTACAGAAAACGACCCTATATTTCAAACACAAATGATAGGAATAGAGCAATATAAGTTTGATGTACCAAAAGGAACTTATGAATTGTCTTTGTCTTTGGCAGAGTTAAAAACCAAAGAAGAAAACAGCATGAATATTCTTGTAAATGATAAAATGATATGGAAGAATCTTAATATAAAAGAACAATATGGAAATGATAGAGGTGTAAGCAAACGATTCTTAATTTCTGTAGAAAATGATAATGGAATTACAATAGATTTTAAAGCCACAAAAGGACAAACAAGATTAAGTGGAGTTAAATTAAGAAAAGTTAATTAATGTAAAAAGAATTTCAAATCAATATAGTACAGGACAGTTTGCATTTTGCTCAAAACTAACTTTGTTAATACTTAGTTAAAAAATTGATTTACAGTTATAAAGCTTATAAAAATGATAGTAAAAAAAATAAATTATAGTTATTTAAAACTGGTTTTCATTATTAGTTTAATAACTCAAACTGTACATACACAAGAGTATCCTTTTACATTACCAAATACAATCACTGCATCTTTAAATGTAAATACCTCAGATAAAGAAGCATTTAATAACAAACTAATTGGGTATAATATACAGGGTTTTAAAACACAAGTACAACAAGATTTTATAAAATTAGTAGATCCAGTTACCATTCGATTTCCTCATGGGGTTTGGGCTAATTTTTATGAATGGGAAACAGATGGTTATCAGCAAGATAGTTATGATAATAGAGATCATCAAGATGCATTAGATATTTTTGTAAGAAATATAAAAGGGGATATTGGCGGTATTGCAGAGCTAAATAATGATAAAAAAGCATCCAATAATGGTAAAGGTTATGATATGATGTGGACCTACACCATTAATTTTGATGATGGTGCTAGTAGCGTTGCAAGAGCAAAAAAAGATATTGGTTTAGGTTTTGAAGTAAAAGCAATAGAATTAGGAAACGAACATTTTTGGAGAGGACAACGTTCTTTAAGAACCGAAACCCCAGAAATGTATTTAGCAGCAGCCAAAGAAGTTTCATCCGCTTTAAAAGCTGAGTTTCCAGAGATAAAATTATCATTACCATTAAGTTGGAGGAGAAGTCATACAACGTATAACAATACAATTAAAGGAGATGGTAATTTTTTCGATGCCATTACCTTACATAAATATGTAGGTGCAGATCCAGACGTCCCTGGTGAAAGTGATAAAGCATACAGTTCTATATTAACAGCCAAATTACAACTAGAAGAAGATGCAAATTGGGTAAGAACCTTTGCACCAGGAAAGCCAATTTGGTTAACAGAATGGGGTGTTTCTGCTAGTAATAATGATGAAGTACATGCAGCTGCATGCTTAGGAATGACAGATGTGTACATGTTTATGGCAGAAAACCAAGATGTATATGAAAGAGCCAATTGGTTTATTTTTAATAGAGTGTTAAATGCAATGGTGGTTTTAGATAGCAATAAAGAACCATTATATCCATTACAAAAAAGAGCGTATTTATCTACTTACGAAATTATTCAAGATGTTTTTAGAGACGCTACTATGCTAAATGGTACAATAACGTCTTCTGCTCAGTTAACAGTTTCAAAAGGTGCTGTAAATGCTGTAAACGCAAGAGCAACTACAGACGAGTTTGGAGAAACAAAAGTAATTGCAGTAAACTTAACCAATAAACCTGTAACTTTTGAGTTAAAATTTGATGGCGTAGTTTACGCCAAAAGCTTTAAACACGAAGCATTGGTTTTTGATAATTTAGGACCTGTAGAGAATGTCCCTTACGAATCTAATCAATTAGATGTTATTAAAGAAGGTGTTGGTACAATTACTTTACCTCCTTTATCTGTAAGTAAAATTTCTAACATATTTTTTGATGAATCAATTCAACTAATAGCTGGTACAATAGAAGCAGAAGCTTATAAACTAGGTGGACAAGGAATTGGTTTTTCTGATACGACTTCAGATAATACATTAAGTGATGGTGTAGATGCAGATGGTGTAGATGTAGGAATGATTGAAGATATTACTTTTGTGGGTGATACACAAAATGGAGAATGGTTAAAATACGATATAAACGTGCTAGAAACGGCAGATTATGATTTTGAATTTATCTATACATCCATAAATTCTGGTGCTTTAATTAGTGTTGAAGTTGATGATGTTTTAGTTTTTGATGATTTTTCTCTACCACAAACAAGTACTGCAACAGATTTTATTAACATTAAAAAGGAAGGAGTTTCGTTAACAAAAGGATTACATCAACTAAAACTAAATATTAAAAACGGTGGATTTAATTTAGATAAAATTAGCATTACCAAAGTAGCAACATTAACACCTGCAGTTTTTGTAACCCCTAGTAACGGAGACACTATTAATCCTGGAGATAATATTAAAGTAGAAGCATCTACAACTTTTCCAGCAGGTAAAATTGCAAGTTTAGAATTGTTTGTAAATGATCAATTAGTTAGAAGTATAACTAATGCACCTTTTAAATGGGGTCAAGATGGGCAAAATGATGTTTTATTAGAACAGATAGAAGAAGGAACCTATAATTTAAAATTAGTATTAACTGACGATAGAAATAGAAAAGTAGAAACCTCTATAACAGTTTTAAGTAATAATTACCCAACCCAACCTTTTGGAGGTATTTCTCATAAAATACCAGGTACAATACAAGTAGAAGATTATGACTTAGGAGGTCAAGGAATTGCATTTTCAGATTCATCATCAGGGAATTCTGGAGGAGTTTATAGAGATGATGATGTAGATATAGAAACATCAGGTACAGGTTTTGCAGTAACATCACTTAGTGGAAACGAATATTTAAGATATACAGTAAATATAGCAGAAGTAGGTAAATATCAAATGGCTATAAACTATAAAACTTTTGCAAGTACCTCAAAGCCTATTGCTGCATATATTTTACCTAAAGATTTATCATCTTCAACAGAATTGTTTTATGATAGAGGAGGTTCATCAACTTCTGGAATTGTAAAAATTAATGGTGGTGGAGATTTTCAAGAATATCTCTCTCAAGAATTCGATTTAAATATGGGTCTTGCAGTTTTAGAACTTAGAATTCCTCAAGGAGGTGCAGGTCCTTCATATGATTATATAAAATTAAATAAAATTAGTGCTTTAAGTGTAAGTGATTTAGAGCAAGAGAATGATAAACTCAAAATATATCCAATTCCTAGTAAAAATGGAATTTTTAACTTAAGTAAAGACTGTAAATGGGAAGTATACTCAATTATAGGTGCTAAAATAACAGAAGGTTCAGGAACACTTATTAATCTTTCTAGTTTATCTAAAGGAACGTATATTCTAAAAACCGATACAAAAATAATAAAACGATTATTGTACTATTAATCTAGAAAAAGAAGAACATAACATTGCAGGATAGCGGTATTTATTTTTAAAATTATCTTTAAGAAATTAACTAAAAATTTTAAATAATGAAAAAAAATACGTTTAAAAATCTATTATCTTTAGTATTATGTGTTGTTGTATTTCAAGCATTTTCTCAGGTTGGTTTTCAAGAAGAGGTGCCTTACAGGCTAAGAACTGCATTGGCATCACCAGAAGATTACAACACTAGTAAGGACGCACCATTTGCAGGTCAATTTGTTTATCCAACAGTTACTACTGGTAGTGATGCCTTGAAAGTTTTAACTAAGGATACAGATAATCCTGCTAGTCAACTTTTTGAATTTATTGGACTAGAAGGACAGATTGTCGAGTTTCCTCTCGGTTCAGGAGAAATGAATCAGGTGTATAACATTGTAAGTTCAACTGAGGGTAATGGAGAAAAGGGTACAGGTGTTTTAGAATTAAATGGATTACCTTCAAATGGTCAAAGAATGAGGCTTAGAGGTAATGCTTATCCATTTAATGATGATTTAGGTAAGTTTATTGTAAAATTAGTGTCTAGTACAACTACAGAATCATATTATAAAATTGTAGCAGTGGCTACTATAGGTCTTTCTTCAGGAGCTGACAGGGTTGTTGGGCCAGATACAAATTATGAATGGTTAAATTTTGGAGGAATAGGTGGTAGTGTTAGACCTCAATTTGAAGAGTGGGTTTTTGAAACAGCAGCTGGTGAGTCAGTTTTGAGTGCCAAAGAATTTGATACAAGTGCAATCGTTATTGCTAATCCAGTAAATAATAGCTTAAGTATAAAAGGACTTAATGCTAATGTTAAACAAGTTTCTGTATACTCTCTTCTTGGTCAACTGGTGTTAACAAGAAAAGTAATAGATGCTCAATCAACTCTTGACATAAATGTTAATACCTTAAAGAGTGGGGTATATTTAGTTAAGATAAATGGAGAAAATAGCTCTTTTACTAAAAAAATTATTAAGGAGTAATTTAAATTTATAATTATAAAATAAACGTGAAAAAAAATTGTAAGATTAGCTTACAATTAAAAAGATAAGCAGTATAGTACAGGATGCTAAATATTAAATAAAGCTCTTTCTTGTAATCGAATTAATCACAAAATATTTAATTATGAAAAAAATTACTTTAAAAATTACATTAGTATTATTAACTGTTTTTACTTTTCAAGTAAAAGCACAAGTAATACATACAGAGGTTGTAGATGGCACTGTATACAATTTGAGAAATGTTGAAACAAATCAATATTTAAGGGTTGCAGGAAATGACGAAAGGGGTGCTGACACTCCTGGATCTGATGCAGAAATTTTATCAATGGTTGATTATGATGGAACAGATGCAAATTTAAATTGGAAATTCGTAGCAACTGAGTTTGGTGGTAATCCGGTTTGGAATATAGAAGCCCAAGCAAGAGGTATTATACGTTTTGTAGGTGGAGGTGGAGGATATCGTGTTATTAGTACAGCTTTTTCGGGGCCAAGACCAGATAGTGATAAAGTTCAATTAGCAACATATGATGCTGAAGCTGGAGGGTTTAGAATAGCAAATCCTGCTGGAAGTAGATTTATGCATATATCAACAGTAGATGGAGAAGAAAAACTTTTAAACGTTGGTGCAGATGAAGTTGAAGGTAAAAAAGATATCTGGGTTCTTGAAGTATCTGAAATAGTTTTAAGTACAGAAACTTTTAGTGTAGATGCATTTTCAATTTCTAATCCAATTAATAATCAGTTAACTATTAAAGGTGCTACATCAGATGTAAGTAAAGTTTCTCTTTATTCTGTGTTAGGTAGTAAAGTGATATCGAAATCAATAAATAATAATATCGGAGATATTAACTTAAATGTAAGTGATTTATCAAACGGTTTGTATATTTTAGAGATGACTGGTGTTAACGGTCAAAGATTTACTAAAAAAATAGTAAAACAATAGTTAGGTTTTTTTAAATAAAAATACATTTATATATCATTCTACTTTAATTAAGTAGAATGATTTTTTTTTATCAAATTTAAATACTTATAATTATGCAAAGAATAGCTTTTAAAATGAAGTTAAATAAAGGAAAAAAAGAAGTTTATAAAAAAAGACATAATGAGCTTTGGCCTGAATTAAAGAAATTATTAAAAGAAGTTGGTGTAAGTGATTACTCTATTTTTTTCGATGAAGAAACAAGTACATTGTTTGCATTTCAAAAAGTATTAGGTAATGGAGGCTCTCAAGATTTATCATCTAATGAAATTGTAAAAAAATGGTGGAATTTTATGGCAGACATTATGGAAGTAAATCCAGATAATTCCCCTGTATCAATACCTTTAGAAGAGGTTTTTTACTTAGAATAATTTAACCTTTTTAACAGTAAGGTGCAGGATAGTTTATGAGATATCTGCGATTATCTTTGTAAGTGTAATATGTTTCTAATCAGGTTTTTAATTAAATTTTTTATAAATGAAGAAAAATAACATAGCTATAAAAACAGTTTTGTTTGCAATTTTAATGTTGTTCATGCAATCATTTAAAGCGCAAGTAACTTTTGAAAAAGAAGTAAAAATTTCAGATATTGGATTACATTTTAATGGATCAAAAGTTGCAAGTAACGCTGCTAATACAGGAGAAAACGCACCTTACGACTATTTTTTTGGAGCTAATATTTCCGCTCATGGTGATTGTATAACATCTTATGGAGATTATGTTTTTGTAACTTGGTATAAAGGAGATAAAGGAGTTAGAAATGTAATGTTAACACGTTACAATACTGTTACAGGTGCAACTGTAGATATTGAGTTTCCTCATAGACATACAGGTTACCTAAACCAGTGGTGGATTGGTGAATCTCATAACACAATTGCAGTGGGTGTTAGCCCTTTAGATGGAACCATACATTTATTATATGATATGCATTCTTATAGCAACACAAGACCATCTAATGGAAGTTTAAGTAATGATTATTTTAGATATTCTTATTCTGTTAAAAGTGCAGCTTCATTATCAGATGAAGAATTTACTTTAGATAAATTTGTAAAAAACTCTAATGGTGGTTACAAACATTTAAGCTTAAATGGTGGTATAGATTATACTAATTTTTCAGCATTAACCTATCCAAAATTTTTCTTAAATGATTCTGGAGACTTATTTATGTACATGCGTGAAGGGGGAAACAATAACGGAGCTTATAAATTTTCTAAATATAACGCAACTACATCTATTTGGTCCGGATTTACACATTTTAATGTTTTAAATGCAAGAAATCAACCAGGTGTCAATTTAAACTGGGGGCTTTATGGAGATATTAAATATGTTAATGGAAAAATGCGTATTGGTTTTCAAAAAAGATCACAAGATAATAATGATAAGTATCAATATCAAAATGGTGTATATTATGCCTATTCTGATGATCAAAATGGATTTACAGATTGGAAAAATTATAAAGGAGAAGCATTTACTTTACCACTTTATGACGCCGAATTTATTAAAGTAATGGAACCAGGAGATTATGTGCAAACTACCCAAGCAAATCAAGTAAGCATTGTTTCTGGTTTTGATTGGACAGTAACAGAAAAAGGAGATATACATTTTATAAGTAGTGTTAGAGACAAACAATTTAATGTAACAAAAAGATTACATACCTATAAACCTGCAGGTGAAACAGAATTTATAACTTCAGAAGATTTTGCAGGAGGAGAAACTATTTACACTTCTGGTTCAGATATTTTTATCATTGGTTTAACTGGTGGTAGAGTGTATGTAGAAAAAGCTACAGGTGGTACAAATAATTTTGCAAGAGTCTATCAACAAACATCTGGTAGAACTTTTGACCATGGTCAAATATATATTAACAATGGTAAATTGTATTATTATTTAATGGAAAATAAATCAGGTAGTGCGCAACCACTTTATCTGCAAATTATAGATTTAGGAATTGATCAAGATCCTTTTAGAATATCATTAACTTCTCCATCAAATAATCAATCAATAAAAATAGGAGAAACTTTACAAATTACTGCAAATGCGGTAAATGAAAATGGCTCTATTTCTAAGGTAGAGTTTAAAATAGATGATGCTATTTTTGAAAGCGTAACAACTGTACCTTATAATGTAAGTTGGTCTCCAACTATTGTAGGTTCTCATAAATTACAAGCCATTGCTTATAATCAACTAAATGAAACTGTATCATCATCAATAGTCAATGTAACTATCATTGTTAATGATCCAAAAGATTTATCAGGAGATGTTTACAGATTAAAAAATGTAGTAACAGGTCAGTATTTAACTTCAGATGGTTCTAATCTGATTGCTAGTGATACTGGAGAAGGTGTGGCTAAAGAATGGGAGTTTGTAAAATCAGGAACAGAAGATTATTTTAATATAAATAGTAAAACAGATAGAGGTATTTTAAGATTTGCAGGAGGTTCTGCAGGTACTATGATTAATACAGGTTTTTCTCCACCTAATGAAGATGTAGATAAAATTTGGAAAATTATTTATAATGAATCGGAGGATAATTATACTTTTGAAACCAGAAATTTAAATAGATTTTTATATCAAGATGCTACAATAGGTATAATGCATTCAGCTTTAACGGATGATAGAAGTAAATGGAAAGTAGAATCTACTTCAGCACCTTTAAGTGTTAATAATCAAGAAATAATTTCTTCGTCAATAAAAGTATATCCAAACCCAACACAGGGTAATTTTTTAATTTCTTTTAACGGAATTGATAACGCAAGAATAAGTATTTACAATCTACTGGGTAAATTAGTTTATGAAGAATCGACAGAGAAAGCATCTGTATCAATTAATAATAATGGTAGATTTAAAGCAGGTGTGTATTTGATTCGAGTTATTGGTGACAACCATAAAGTATTCAATAAGAAATTAATTATAAATTAGAGTTTTTTAATTTATTAGCATTATAAATCATCCTGTATTAAAATAGGATGATTTTTTTTTGCGGTATACAACAGGATGCAATTACCTAAAAAAGAAAATACTTTAGAAATATAATTCAATTTAATCTCAATTTCATGAAAAGACGTTCATTTATGCAACTTTCTGTATTAAGTAGTTTAGGACTTTTTTTACCTCTCAACCCTTGTTTTTCAAGTGGTCACAAAACTATAAATTTAGAAGAGTTTACTGCGTTTCAAAAACAATCGTTTAAGCTTTTAAAAACTTGGTGCGATGCTATGATGCGAGATCAAGTAAATGATAAAAATGATTCTGTTACAAATGGTGCGTTATATTGTCATGCTTGTAAAACCGTGCATGGACGATCTAATGACGCTGTTTATCCATTAATGTATATGGCAGATGCAACAGGAGAAAAGAAATACTTAGATGCAGCTTTAAAATTATTGGATTGGTCTGTAAATGTAGATGGCCCAAAAGGAAGTTGGACAAATGACATCAATCCAAAATCATGGAATGGAATTACAGTTTTTGGAGCCATTGCTTTAGGGGAAGCACTGCATCATCATGGACATTTGTTGTCAATAGAAGATAAAGAAAAGTGGGATGCCAGATTAAAAGAGGCTATTGAGTTTGTGTATAATCATTTTGATATGCATTTCAGTCATATAAATTATCGGTTTACAGCAGTATATGCATTGTACTTTTTAGGAAACTATTTTAACGAGGAAAAATATATCAAGCGTAGTGAAGAATTTGCAGCTTTAATTCCGAAGTATTTAACAGATCCAAACAAACTAATTTTTGGTGAAGATAAACCGGATAATGATAAAAGTGCAAAAGGGTTATATCCCATTGATATTGGTTATAATGTAGAAGAAACCTTAAATGGAGTAGTGCAATATGCTATTTTAAAAAATGATCAAAATTTATTGAAACTGTTAACAGCATCAATGAATGGTCATTTAGAATTTATGTTGCCTGATGGCGCTTGGGACAATAGTTTTGGCACACGTCAAAATAAATGGACTTATTGGGGTAGTAGAACTACAGATGGTTGTCAGCCTGCTTTTGCGTTAATGGCAAATAGAAATCCTGCTTTTGGTACAGCAGCAGTTTTAAGTACAGAATTATTAGAACGTTGTACAGTTAATGGCCTTTTATCAGGTGGATTGCATTATAAATCTCATGGAGTAAAACCTTGCATTCATCATACGTTTTCACATGCTAAAAACGTAGCATTTGTATTAGATAATTTAGAAGCAACAAAATTTGCCAATAAAAAGGCACCAGTTCCAAGAAGTGTAAACGATGGTGTAAAACATTTTCCAGAATTAGATGTTTGGTTGGGGGCAAGAGGTCCTTGGAAAAGTACCGTATCTACTTACGATCAAATTTGGAAAAAAAAATATTCGGTAGCAGGTACAGGAGGTGCACTAAATGTTTTATGGCACGAAAAAGTAGGACCTTTATGTACAGCAAGTATGGCTGAATATCTAATGGTAGAGCCTAACAATCAGCAGCCACAACCAGGCATTGATTTCTGTATAACACCAAGAGTCGAACGATTTGTAGATAATGAGTGGTTTACAAATATTCATGATTTAAAAGCAAAAGCAACTTTTAAAGATGAAAATGGTACCATAGATTTTAAGATTAAAGCCAATTTAACGAATAGAGAGAAAGAAGTTGTTGCAAAAGATTCTGAATTTCAACTCAACTATCTTTTTGATAAAGTAAAAACCACGATTAAAGCCAAAAGAAATCATCAAAAACAAAATGGAGACACTTTGGTTTTGCCAATCATTTCTAAATCAGGAGAGAAAGTAAAACAAACGTCAGAAAACAGAATAGAAATAGAGAAACCAGAAGCGACTGTAATAATTACTTCAAATGCACCTATCAAAATAAAAGAGATGAAAAACGAACGTATTTTCAATCAAGTTCCAGGTGTAGAAGTGTTACCGTTACTTATGTTTTTTACAAAAGATGTAACAGAAGTCTCTTGTACTATTGAGGTGATTTAAAAAATATAAAATCAAGATACAACAGGATACTTTTGTTTAAAAAAAACAAGAAATTGCTTGTTTAAAATTCAACCTAATTTTTTTAATATATAGCTATTTTTTATGATACATAAATCTTTATTTTTAAACCTTTGTATTGTTGTTTTATTATTAGGGTCAACTTCTTGTGCTCAAGAAATAATAGAAAAGCCAAAAGAACTTTTACTTTCTGAAGGATTTAAAAATCCAATTGGGTTTTACAACGCAAAACCTACTTTTTCTTGGAAGCTGCCAGTTTCAGAAAACATAAAATCTCAATCTGCGTTCCAAGTAATCGTTGCTTCTTCTAGAGACCTGTTGCCTAATACCCCAGATTTATGGGATTCTAAAAAACAAAAAAGTACTCAATCTACGTTTATTAATTACCAGGGAAAGGAATTACAATCTCGTCAAAAAGTATTTTGGCAAGTGCGTTTTTGGAATCAAAATGGAGATTCTTCAGAATGGAGTGAAATCAATTCTTTTGAATTAGGATTATTAAATAACTCAGATTGGAACGCAAAATGGACAGGATTAGATACTGCAAAAGATAGTATAAGAGGTGTTCGTAAATTTTTAATGCATAGACCTCAATATTTACGAAAAGAATTTCAATTGTCTTCAGATATTAAATCTGCTAGATTGTATATTACTTCAAAAGGTGTTTTTGATGTACATTTAAATGGTGAAAATATTAGTGATGATATACTAACACCAGGTTGGACACCCTACAATCATCGAATTGAAACCCTAACTTATGATGTTACAGGTATGCTAAAAGCCAAGGAAAATGTGTTAGCTGTAGAACTAGCATCTGGTTGGCATTCAGGAAGAATTAGTAGAGGAAAAGCATTGTATGAAAATTTTGTATCACCAAAAATATTATGTCAGTTAGAAATCACATTAAAAGATGGTTCTAAACAAGTTGTTTTATCTGATGAAACTTGGAAAGGAACCACAAATGGTCCCATAAGATTAGCAGGTATTTATGATGGTGAAACGTATGATGCCAATTTAGAAATGCCAAATTGGACTACCACTGTTTTTGATGACAAAAATTGGATACCTGTTGAAACAACATCAATTTCTACAGATGTAAAACTGGCTCCAAAACGTCATCAAACTGTAAAAAATAAATTAGTTTTAGATGATATAGAGATTGTTTCAGTTAAAAACAATGCTGCTATTTTCAATGTAAAACAAAATATGGTGGGTGTGCCAAAGATTAAAGTTCCTATGAAAAAGGGAGACACTTTAAAAATCCGTTTTTCTGAAATGTTGTTATCTGATGAGACTTTTTATACAACCAATTACCGTTCAGCTAAATCTACAGATTATTATATTGCTGCTAAAAATGGCGTTATAGAATATACACCTAAATTTACATTTCACGGATTTCAATTTGTAGAATTAAGTGGTTATGATAGAAATGCAACTCCAGATAAAACTTGGGTAAAAGGTTTAGTACAACATTCTAATTTTGAAGAAAATGGAACGTTTACATCATCTCACAAAAAACTAAATCAACTACAAAGTAATATTAATTGGGGTTTAAGAGATAATCTTTTAGATGTACCTACAGATTGCCCACAACGTGATGAACGTTTGGGTTGGACAGGTGATGCGCAAGTTATTTCGCCTACAGCTATGTTTAATTTTAAAATGCACTCTTTTTGGACAGCTTGGTTACAAAGTATGAGAGAGACCCAGTCTGAACATAGTAATGGTTTAATTCCTTTTATAATACCAGATGTATTGCAAAGAAATAATGCAAGTTCTGGTTGGGGAGATGCAGCTGTGATTATTCCATGGGATATTTACAACATTACAGGTGATAAAACGGTTTTAGAAGAGAACTACGAAATGGGAAAAAAATGGATTGGCTATTATCAATCTAAAGCAGAAGAATTTATTCCAAACATACACTCTTTTGCAGATTGGTTACAACCTTACCCTACTAAAACAGGAAAAATTGGAAATCGAGGAGATACACCAAGATTGCTTGTAAATACAGCTTATTTCGCACATTCTGCACATTTAATTTCTAAGATCGCTGGTATTCTTGGTAAAGTTGAAGAAGAAAAAAGGTATAAAGATTTATATAAAGAAATTGCTTTAGCTTTTGAAAATAACTTTTTTGATAAAAACGGAAAATTTAAGAGTAAAAAGCAAACACAAACAAGTTATTTGTTAGCCATACACTTTAATTTATTAAAGCCGGAAACTAAAATTAAAGCACAAAAACATTTATTAGAAGAAATTAAAAAAGCAGATAATCATTTAGGAACTGGTTTCTTAGGAACACCAATTTTACCAAAGGTTTTAGATGACATGGGAGAGATAGATTTGATGTATAAAATTCTTTTTAAAGAAACTTATCCATCTTGGTTTTATTCCATTAATCAAGGAGCAACTACAATGTGGGAACGTTGGAATAGTTTTAGTAAAGAAGATGGTTTTAATCCACAAAGCATGAATAGCTTAAACCATTATGCTTATGGTGCAGTTGGGCAGTGGATGTATGAACGCATTGCAGGACTTTCGTCTTTAGAACCTGGATACAAAAAAATTAGAATTGCCCCAATACCAAATGAAAGACTAACAGCTGCATCAGCAAGTGTAAAAACTTCATTTGGAGAAGCATCTTCCTCTTGGAAAATTGAAAATAATACATTTTATTTAGAAGCAACCATTCCTCCAAATACAACTGCAGAAATACATATCCCAAATGCTAGCGCAGAAAATGTAGTAGTAAACGGAAAATTTTTAAAAGATACGCGAACTTTAAAAATACTTAGTTCTGGTGAAAGAGGTACAAAAGTATTAGTAGAATCCGGTAATTATAATTTCCAAAATAAACTTTAAGTCATGTTTCATAAATCAAATTTCAAATATTTTTTATACTGTATAAGTAGTTTCATTTTTTTAAGTATAATGTCTTGCAGTGAAAAAGTAATTTTAGTGGAAGCTCAAAATTTAACCATTTCAGAAGGCTTTAAAAATCCGTTAGGCTTTTATGATGCAACACCAACATTTTCTTGGCAATTACCTGTTTCAGAAGCAGTTGTAAGTCAATCTGCATATCAAATTGTGGTAGCTAGTAATCCAGATTTATTGCCAGAAAATCCAGATTTATGGGATTCTGATCAGCAAAAATCAGCACAATCTACTTGGGTAAAATATCAAGGAAAACCATTACAATCTCGACAAAAAGTATATTGGCAAGTTAAATATTGGAATCAAAATAAAGAAGCTTCAAATTGGAGTGAAATCAATCATTTTGAATTAGGATTGCTAAATAACACAGATTGGCAAGCCCAATGGATAGGATTAGACACTAAAGCAGAAGGTATTTTAGGCAGTCAAGAAAATATTATTCACAGACCACAATACGTAAGAAAAGATTTTGAGTTGTCTAATGATGTAGCATCAGCAAGATTATACATTACAGCAAAAGGGGTTTTTGATGTTGCCATAAATGGCGAAGATGTAAGTGATGATGTGATGCCTCCAGGGTACACACCTTACAAAAAACGTATTGAAACCATTACCTACGATGTTTCTGATTTTATAGAATCTGGCGCAAATACTATCGGAATTGAAGTTGCTGCAGGTTGGCATTCAGGACGATTAGGTTGGATGAAATCGTATTGGAGCGACACAGAATCTCCAAAAGTAATTGCGCAATTAGAAATCACAATGAAAGATGGTTCTAAACAAGTAATTCTTTCTGATGAATCTTGGAAAGGAACAACAAATGGACCTATACGATTATCAGAAATTTATGATGGTGAAACCTATGATGCAAATTTAGAAATGCCAGAATGGACTACAGATAATTTTGATGATTCTAATTGGAAATCAGTAAATGCATTTCCTGTTACTGAAGATATCAAATTAGAACCAAAAAGACATTCTACAGTGAAGTCTAAAATTGAAGTAGCATCAAAAGAAATTATTAAAAAAGAGGGTGCAGTAATTTTTGATTTAAAACAAAATATGGTGGGTGTTCCTCTACTTAAAGTGCCAATGAAAAAAGGCGAAACACTAAAAGTAAGATTTGCAGAAATGCTTTCTCCTGATGGAACCTTTTATACTGAAAATTACAGAAGTGCAGCTTCTACAAACTATTATACAGCATCCAAAGATGGTATGATAGAATGGAAACCAAAATTTACGTTTCACGGATTTCGTTATGTGGAATTAAGTGGTTTTGATGCATCCAAAGATGCATCAAAAGATTGGGTAACTGGTATTGTTCAATATTCTGATTTTGAAGAAAACGGAACATTTACTTCATCGCATGAAAAATTAAATCAATTACAAAGCAATATTGTTTGGGGTCTGCGTGGTAATTTCTTAGATATTCCTACGGATTGTCCACAACGTGATGAAAGAATGGGTTGGACAGGTGATGCACAGGTTTTTGGACCAACATCTATGTTTAATGCAGATGTGTATAAATTTTGGGCAAGTTGGTTGCAAAGTGTCCGTGAATCTCAGTATGATAATGGAGGAATTCCTTGGGTAGTACCAGATGTTTTAAATAACAATAAAGTTAGTTCTGGTTGGGGAGATGTTTGTGTTATTATCCCTTGGAAAATTTATTTTAGAACTGGCGATAAAACCATTTTAGAAGAGAATTATGATATGATGAAAAAATGGGTGCAACACCATCAAGAAACATCAAAAGATTATATTTCTCACATGAATTCTTTTGCAGATTGGTTGCAACCATATCCAGAAAACGGAGATACAAAAGGAGATACTTCGCACGATTTAATTAGTACTGCATTTTTTGCAAACGCGGCTAAACTTACGGCACAAACAGCTGAGGTTTTAGGTAAAAAGGAAGATCAAGCTAAATATGAAGCTTTATATAAAACTGTTGCACAAGCATTTGATAAGGAATATTTTAATGAAGATGGAACTTTAAAAAATGTAGCTGCAACTCAAACTTCTTATTTATTAGCATTGGCTTTTAATTTGTTGCCAGAAGCAAAACAAGGTCTTGTTAAAACTCATTTATTGGGTAAATTAAAAGATGCAGATAATCATTTACGTACTGGATTTTTAGGAACTCCGTTATTATCAGAAGTTTTAGATAATACAGGAGAAGTAGATTTAATGTATAAATTATTATTCAATGAAACGTATCCATCTTGGTTTTATTCTATCAATCAAGGAGCTACAACTATTTGGGAAAGATGGAATAGTTATAGCAAAGAAGAGGGTTTCAATCCTCAAAACATGAATAGTTTAAATCATTATGCATATGGAGCTATTGGAGAATGGATGTATGAGAGAATTGCTGGTATTGCGCCACTTGAAGCGGGGTATAAAAAGATAAGAATTGCGCCACAACCAAAAGCACCGCTTACATCAGCATCAGCATCTTATGTTACACCTTTTGGAAAAGTATCATCTTCATGGAAAATTGAAAACAAGATCTTTTATTTAGAAACTACAATTCCTCCAAACACAACAGCAACCATTATTGTTATTGGGGATATCAATGAAGATTTGTTATTAAACGGAGAGCTATTTAAAGAAAATTCTTCTATCAAACTGATAAAAAAAGGAACAAATTCATTTGAATTGTTAGCACAACCAGGTACATATAAATTTCAATCTAAAATATAATTAATAATTTTTTGTATATGAGAATCAGTAATTTAATAGTTATTTTTTTAATTATATTAACGAGTTGCCAAGTGGGGAAAGACTCTTCAAAGACAACTAAAAATATTGTTTCAAAAAAACCTAACATTGTTTATATTTTAACAGATCAATGGCGTGGTTCTGCATTAGGGTACGCAGGTAATCCAGATGTAAAAACTCCTCATTTAGATGCATTTGCTAAAGAATCTGTAAACTTTACAAATGCAGTTTCTGTAACTCCAGTGTGTACGCCACACAGAGCAGCCTTGTTTACAGGGAAGTTTCCAACAACAACAGGTATGTTTGTAAATGATATTTACCTACCAGCTGAAGAAGTAACGATGGCAGAATTGTTTAAAGCTGAAGGTTACAATACTGCATATTGGGGCAAATGGCATTTAGATGGTCATGGAAGATCAACGTATATTCCAAAAGAAAGACGTCAAGGTTTTGATTCTTGGAAAGCGTTAGAATGTTCTCATAATTATACAAAAATGCCCTATTATGATAATGACGATTCAAATATTAAATATTGGGAAGAATATTCACCATTTGCAATTGTAAAGGATGCAAATAAATATTTAACTGAGCATGCAAATGATAAAAAACCTTTTTTAGCTGTAGTTGCCATTGCCACACCACATTATCCACATGGTTCGGCTCCAAAGAATTACAAGGATATGTATCCGCCAGAATCTTTGATTTTAAATCCAAATATTTCTGAAGAATTTAAAGAAAAAAGCAGAAAAGAATTACAAGGGTATTATGCACATGCAACAGCTACAGATGAGGCTTTAGGTAATTTGCTTGCTAAAATTAAAGAATTAAAATTATCAGAAAATACTATTATTGTTTTTTCATCAGATCATGGAGAAATGATGGGTGCTCATGGTGTAAAGCCATTTGTAAAACAATTGGCTTGGGATGAAGCAGCAAGAGTTCCGTTTTTAATAAGTTACCCATCAATAGGTAAAAATAAAGGGCAAGTTGTAAATGCACCACTAACAACTCCAGATATTTTACCTTCATTATTAGGCATGACTAATATTGAAATCCCTAAAGATATAGAAGGAGAAAATCTATCTCAATTGATAAAAAACCCAGATTCAAATGCAGATAGAGCAGCTTTAATTATGAATGTTGCTCCTTTTGGGGCAAATTTTAAAGATGAGCCATATCGTGCAATTAGAACAAAACAATACACCTATGCCTTAACACCAAATGGACCAAGTATGTTTTATGATAATTTAAAAGATCCTTACCAACAAAATAATTTATTGAATCAACCAGAATTTTCAGAGGTTCAAAAAGACTTAGATTTTAAATTAAGAAAAGAGTTAAAAAAGATTGGAGATGAAGTAAGACCTAGAGATTACTATTTAAAAAAATGGGGTTATACGTTTGATGAAAATCGCAGAGCTATCAATTTTTGGAGTTGGAACGAAGGCAAAGGGGTTGTGCAATCGCCTAAACCTTTGAGTAATTAACTTATAAAGTAACAAAATTAATTTTAGTATGAAGAGAGTCCTTTTTTTATGTTTAACGATTTGTTCGTTAGCTTCGGTATTTGGTCAAAAAGAACAACCGAACGTTCTAGTTTTTTATGTAGATGATTTAAGAGCAGAATTAGGTTGCTATGGAAGTGAAACAGCAATCACCCCTAATATTGATAAGTTAGCCAAAGACGGCGTACTATTTAATAAAGCGTATGTACAGCAAGCAATTTGTGCGCCTTCTAGAATGAGTACATTAACAGGTTTACGACCAGAAACTTTAGGAATTTACAGCATATTTACACCGTTAAGAAAAATTCATAAAGATGTAAGTACGCTGCCTCAACTTTTTAAAGCAAATGGATATAAAACCATAAGTATTGGTAAAGTATATCATCATTCATCTGATGATGCAAATAGTTGGACTACTCATTTTGAAAAAGAAGAGAATAGCTATTTAAAACCAGAGAATATAGCCTTATTAAAGCGTCTAAAAAAAGAAGGAAAACCAGTAAAAGGACCCGCTTTTGAAAATGCAGATGTTGATGACGAAGGATATAAAGATGGTCGTGCATCTAAATATGCAATTGAAACTTTACATAAAATTAAAGATGATAAGTTTTTAATGTTTGTGGGTTTAAGCAAACCGCATTTACCTTTTAATTCTCCAAAAAAATATTGGGATTTATATGATAAAAATGCTTTTAAAATTCCGTCAAGAAAAAAACCAGAAGGTATGTATCGATTGGCTTTAAGTCCTTGGGGAGAATTAAAAGGCTACCATGGAATTCCTAAAGAAGGAGATTTAAATGACGATTTAACAAGAGATTTAATACACGGTTATCATGCTTCTGTAAGTTATATAGATGCGCAAGTGGGCAAAGTGATGCAAACGCTAGAAGAGTTAGATTTAAGAAAAAATACCATGATTATTTTTATGAGCGATCATGGTTATAAAATTGGTGAATATGCGTCTTGGTGCAAGCAGTCTAATATGGAAATTGACGTTAGAGTGCCTTTAATTGTAAGTAGAGAAACGAATTATAAAAATAGAGTTACCAATAAAACTTCTGATGCTTTAGTAGAAAATGTAGATATTTTTTCAACTTTAGTAGATGTATGCAAAATAGAAGGGCCTAAATCTGATGGAAAAAGTATTCTGCCTTTATTTGATGAACCAAATAAAGTTTGGGATGAGGTAGCTACAAGTGTCTATGAAAGAAGAAATAAAATTATGGGTTGCACGGCTACTGACGGCGAATGGAGATATACAGAATGGAGAAATTCTACAACAAATGAAATTTTAGAAGCAGAATTGTATGAGCATAAAAACAGTTTACTTTCTTATATAAACTTATCTGGTAAAAAAGAATATGCATCCGTAGAAATCAGAATGAAAAAACTTCTTGAAAAACAGTTTCCAAGAGATAAACCCTTTTTACAAAACGATATTCCAAGAAAATAATTAACAGAAACCTATGGCAATCAACTTTTCATCAAAAAACGTTTACATAAGAATTTTAACATGTTTGTTATTTTCAAGTGCTGTTTTTTCTCAAAGAATAGAAACTAACTTCAATAACAATTGGAATTTTATTTTAGAGGACAATCCATCATTCTCAAAAGAAAACGTTGAAGATAATTCTTGGCAAAATTTAAACGTTCCTCACGATTGGTCTTTCGAAAAAGGAGTAAGAAAAGGAGGAGATCAAGGGCAAGGTGGTGGCTATCATGATGGCGGAATTGGTTGGTACAGAAAATACTTCAACATCAAAAAAGAAAGTCTTTCTAAAATAACTTATATCAATTTTGATGGCGTTTATATGAACAGCGAAGTTTGGATAAATGGTAATTACCTTGCAAAAAGACCTTATGGATACATCAGTTTTAGATATGATATTTCTAAGTATTTAAAAGAAGGAAAAAACACCATTGCAGTTAGAGTTGATAATAGTTTAGAACCCTCAGCAAGATGGTACCATCCTTGTGGAATTTACGCACCTGTTAAATTAATTGAGGTAAACAAAACTCATATTCAACCTAACAGTATTTTTATAAAAACACCTTCTATCACTAAAAATAAAGCAACTGTTTTAGTTGATGCGGCAATTAATGGAGAAATAAAAAAGCTAAAATATGAAGTGAAAATTTTTTCACCAGAAGGAAAAGAGTTGGCTAATAATTGTGAAAAATTAGATGCATCAAATCCTAGTTATCAATTTGAAGTAAAAAACCCAAAATTATGGAGTCCAGAAAATCCAACTTTGTACAAAGCGGTTACACAAATTTTAAAAGGTAAAACAGTAATTGATGAAATAGAAACCACTTTCGGATTCAAAATTGTAAAATGGGAAACTAAAACAGGTTTTTGGTTAAATGGAGAAAATGTAAAACTAAAAGGCGTTTGCGAACATTGGGAAGGTGGCCCAGTTGGAGGCGCTTGGACAAAACCTTTATTGCGTTGGAAATTACAATCATTAAAAGATATGGGCATCAATGCCATTCGTCCTTCACACAACCCAACACCACCAATGTTTTATGATATTTGTGATGAAATTGGTTTGCTAGTTATGGATGAAATTTTTGATGGTTGGCATAAAAAAGCACCAGAAGATTATGGCAAACAAGCTTTTGATGAATGGTGGCAAAGAGATGTAAAAGAATGGATTACCAGAGACAGAAATCACGCAAGTATTTTTATATGGAGTTTAGGAAACGAAACTCATAGTGATGTGGCTCCTGAAATGGTGAAATTTGGCAAAAGTTTAGATCCAACACGATTATTCACGTCAGGAGCAGGAAATCCAGAAGACATGGATATTACTGGAGTAAATGGGGGTTCTGAAACCAAATCATTTATAGAAAGTAAAACGTTTGACAAACCCTTTATTTCTACAGAAGCCCCTCATACTTGGCAAACAAGAGGGTATTATAGAACACAAACTTGGTGGAGAGATAATGAGTTGCCTGGAACTTACGAATTACCAAATTTAACCGAAAAAGAAATCTTTTTTTACGAAGGTATCAATCCTAAAAACTGGAGAAACAGAAAACAAAGTTTCAATTCTTCTTATGACAATGCTACTGTTAGAGTTTCTGCTAGAAAATATTGGGAAGTGGTTCGCGATTTGCCTTGGCATAGTGGACAGTTTCGATGGACAGGTTTCGATTATTATGGAGAAGCAGGTTTGGTCCACGGAGGTTTGCCTTTCAATTTATTTATGGGAGGTGCTTTAGACGTAGCAGGTTTTAAGAAGGATTTATTTTATTTCTATCAAAGTCAGTGGACTACAAAACCAATGTTACACATATTACCACATTGGACGCATCCAAGAATGCAAAAAGGAACGGTGATTCCTGTTTGGGTCTATTCAAATGCGGATGAAGTAGAGTTGTTTTTAAACGGAAAATCATTAGGAAAAGACAAACCAGGAACTATTTGGAATGAAATGCAATGTGAGTGGATGGTACCTTATGAAGAAGGAAAATTAGAAGCTGTAGCATATATTGATGGTAAGGAAATAAAAAGAACTTCTTTTAGTACAAGTAAGCGCCCATCAAAATTAAAAACGAGCATTCAAAAGTTAGCGGCAGAAAATTCGTTTACCACAAGTTATATTGTTACTTCAGAAAGTGTAGACGAAAACAATAATTTATATCCTTATGGAGAAAATAAAATCTACTATAACATTCAAGGTGATGTCAAGAAAATTTCTATGGAAAACGGAAATCCTATTGACCAAACAAGTAGAACAAAATCAGATTTTAGAGCCTTGTTTTTTGGGAAATCAAGATTGTTTTTAAGAGCGTTACCCAATGCTAAAAAAGCGTCAATTATTACTGCATCAATTTTAGGTGATAAAGCGTTATATACTTCCAATACAATTACCATAGATGCAAAACAGATTGCTGTATTTGGGAATGCTAATTCCTCTGATTTAGCAATTTATTACACAACTAATGGCGATGATCCTAACACAAAAGGAACCCTTTACAAAGATGCTTTTGAAATTAGGAATAACACTATTGTAAAAGCGATTATCAAACAAAATGGAAAAACAGTATTAAGTTTAACTGAAACTTTTGGTAAAAACGAAGGCTTGTTTTGGGGTGATGAACATTCTAAAAATCTATGGATTGGTAGAGGTGTAAATATCGCTGCAGAAGATGGTATTTTAAAAGGTAATGCTAAAGCAAGTAGAAACGCAAGACGTTTTAAAGGAACAGGATTTGTAACGTTTGAAAATAAAGAAGGTTCTGTAGAATTTTACCAAGAAAATGATGGAGAAGGAGGCGATTACAGCATCCGTTTTAGATACATGCACAACAATGCAGATAAAATGCATCCAATGAAATTATATGTAAATGATGAATATATAAGAACCTTACAATTTAAACCTACAGGTGGTTGGGAAAAAGAGTGGAGGTTTGTACCTACAATTATCAGGTTAAAAGCAGGTGCAAATAGTGTAAGACTAGAAACTACAGGAGAAAGTGGTCCTTATATAGATGAATTGTTTGTGGATTAATTTTAATTTATGAAAAGTAAATTTATGTTTTTTAAAAAAGTGATATTCTTGTTTTTTATAAGTTTTTATGGCTGTAATACTGCACAGGAAAACCCCAATAAAATTACTATTATAGATTATCAAGAATTAGAAAATCAAAAATCACAGATTAAAACAGGGGATAAAAAAGCGCTTGAAAACTACCAACGATTACTAAAACAAGCAGATACCATTTTAGATGTTGGTGTTTTTTCTGTGGTTCATAAAAAGGGTATTCCACCAAGTAAAAATAAACACGATTATATGAGTATTGGTCCTTATTGGTGGCCAAATCCAAATACTGAAAATGGTCTGCCTTACATCAGAAAAGATGGGGAAATAAACCCAGAAACGCGAAATAATTTTACAGATTACGTAGAGAAAAACAACTTTATTTCTGCTGTAAAAATATTAAGTAAAGCTTATTATATTAGTAACGAAAGGAAATATGCTGATAAGGGAATACAACTCATCAGCGCTTGGTTTTTAGAGGATGCAACTAAAATGAATCCCAATGTAAATTATGGGCAATATGTACCCGGAAAATCTGAGGGGAGATGTTTTGGAATTCTTGAAATTAGAGGATTTATTGAAGTGTTAAAATTTTTAGAGTTAGCTAAAGATAAAAATGTATTAGATAAAAAGACAGAAGAAGGAATGTTAAACTGGTTTACTGAATATGCAGATTGGTTGCAAAGTAGCAAACTAGGTAAAGAAGAATTGACTAGAAAAAATAATCACGGAACGCATTATGATATTCAGTTATTAAATATTTTAATCTATTTAAATCGAATTGATGTCGTTAAAAAATATCTCTCTATAATCACAAAAGCGAGAATATTTCAACAAATAGAGCCAGATGGAAGTCAACCTAGAGAATTGGCCAGAACAAAATCCTATTCTTATACAGTTATGAATTTAGGTGCCTTTTTAGAACTAGCGGAATTAGGTCAAAAAGTAGGAGTGAATCTTTGGGAGATGGAATCTAAAGATGGCAGAAGTATCAAAAAAGCATATCAATATATGTTGCCTTATCTCACCCAAGAAAAAGAGTGGCAACAACATCAAATTACTAACAAAAAACATTCTGAAGATAAATTAATATCAAATTTAAAAAACATAAAAAGAATGTTTAAAGATGATTCTTTCGATAACGCATTACGTTTTATAGAGAATAAAGAATCCTACAAAAAGTAAAAATTAGTCTATGAGAAAACTTAAAATATTAATTTATATTGGTTCTTTTTTATTGATGTTAAATACTTCTCAAGGACAAGTTTTTAATAAAAGTTCAAATAAAAAAAATAATCTTGAACAAGGTTTTAAGTCCCCTCCAAACGAAGCAAAAGCAAGAACTTGGTGGCATTGGATTAGTGGAAATATTTCTAAATCTGGTATTACAAAAGATTTAGAAGCAATGAAAGCTGTTGGCATTCAAGAAGCGCAATTGTTCAATGTACATTTAGGTTTCCCTAAAGGCGGTATTAGGTATTTAAGTGAAGAATGGCTAGATTTATTTCATTTTGCAGCAACAGAAGCCAAACGATTAGATTTAGAGTTGGCATTTCACAACAGTGCAGGTTGGTCGTCTTCAGGTGGTCCTTGGGTAACTCCAGAAAATGCAATGCAAACCGTTGTTTTTAGTGAAGTTATTTTAGATGGAGGAAGAGAATTTAAAAATGAAATTCCAAAACCTAAAACAAAGTTTGACTTCTATAAGGATATTGCAGTTTTAGCCTTTCTAAAACCCAAAGATTCGTTGAAAATTGATGGTTTAGATTATAAGATTTTATCTAATAGAATTAGAAATCACTTATTGCCAGATACCAAAGAAATTTCGGAATCTGCCATTATAAAAAAAGAAAGTATTATTGATATTTCGTCTAAACTTTCTAAAGACGGCATCTTGGAATGGAAGGTACCCAAAGGCGAATGGATTATTTTACGAATTGGGCATACTGCAAATGGTCAAAAAAATAGACCAGCAGTAGATGGAGGAAGAGGTTTAGAAGTTGATAAAATGTCTAAAAAAGCTTTAGATGTATATTGGGAAGGTGGGGTTCAGCCGATTTTAAATAAGTTAGGAGATTTAGTAGGAGAAACTGTAAACAATTGTTTAATTGATAGTTATGAGGTAGGTGCACAAAACTGGACGGCTGGTTTTGAACATCAGTTTAAAAAATTAAGAGGGTATGGTTTAACATCGTATTTACCAACCTTAGCAGGCTATTATGTAGATAGTGGCGAAATTACAGAACGTTTTCAATGGGATTTTAGAAGAACCATTGGCGATTTAATTGCTGAAAATTATTACGGACATTTTGCAGAATTGTGTCATAAAAACAAACTAAAATTTTCTGTAGAACCTTATTGGGGACCTTTTGATAATATGCAAGTGGGTGCTAAAGGAGATATTGTAATGTGTGAGTTTTGGAGTGGTGGTTATCCATTTTTTGATTCGTCAAAATTTGTGTCTTCTATTGCGCATTTAAATGGAAGTTCCATTGTGGGTGCAGAATCTTTTACAGGAATTGGTGGTTGGGATAAACACCCAGCAACTATAAAATCTATTGGTGATAGAGCTTGGGCAGAAGGCATTACACGTTTTATATTTCATACTTATGTGCATCAACCTTGGGATATTGGGCCAGGAATGGCCTTAAGTTATCACGGTTTTGATTTTAATCGTTTGAATACGTGGTGGACCCAAAGTAAATCGTATTTAGAGTATATCGCCAAATCACAATTTTTATTACAACAAGGCACTAATGTGGCAGATGTATTGTTTTTCACAGGAGATTCTTCGCCAAATACAGCCTTTTTATTGCCAGAACTTAAAAAATTTGGTTATGATTATGATATGATTGGAGCAAATAAATTGACTGAATTATCCGTAAAAAACGGTAAAATTGTTACAGAATTTGGTGTTTCTTATGAAGTGTTACTTTTACCGGAAAGCGATTGGATAAAAGCTAAAACCTTAAAGATAATAGCCTCTTTGGTTGACAAAGGAGCAAAAGTAATTGGAGCGAAACCAAAACAATCGCCAAGTTTAGCTAATTATCCAGAAAGTGACGCTTATGTAAAAAAAATTGCAAACAAACTTTGGGATACTAATAGCATACAAGATATTTCTATTGAAGTTTTTTTAGATAAAAATAAAATTGCTCCTGATTTTTCCACAAATGCGAATAAGAATGCAGAAATCAGTTTTATCCATAGAAAAACAAAAGAAGCAGATATTTACTTTGTAGCAAATACAAAAAAAGAATGCGTAACATTTGATGCTAATTTTAGAGTGTCAAACAAGCAGCCTGAATTGTGGAATACGCAAACAGGCAAAATAACTAAACTAGCCATTTGGAAAAATAATGATGATGGTACAATCAACATTCCTCTATCTTTAGAAAGCGAACAGTCTGTATTTGTTATTTTTAGAAAACAAACAGAAAATACAAATCATATTGTAAAAGCAACAGAAAGTTTAGATAAACCAAAAGATGAACCCTTATCCAACTTAAAAATAGTAAAAGCTGAATACGGAAATTTTCTACAAGAAGGTTTGGTAGATATTACAGATAAAGTAATAAAAGTGGTAAAAAATGGAAAATTAGATTTTCAAATGTCGAGAGCCTTTTGCGATTGCGATCCTGCAATGGGTTATGTAAAACAGTTTCGAATGGAATATCAAATTGGAGATGAAATTAAACACATTCACGCAGAGGAAAGAGAGTTTGTAACTATTGATGCTGGGGATAAAGAACTCAAAATAATTTCGGCAGTATTTGGTAAATTTAAGCCAGAAACTACAGGCGTGCCTAAAAACTTTGAAGCTTTTGATGTTACTGAAAAGATTAAAAAACAGCTAGCTTTTGAAACTTATACTATTAAAATTTTAGATAATTTAGTTGATGGAAAAACGTTGAAAAACCAAGATAATTTTCTGAAAATCGATTTTGAAACCGATGGAAATTTAAGAACTGAAATTATTCCAGAAGGAGAATTTTTAAATCTTGGTAAAACCATTCCAGTATCAAAAATTTATAAAAAAGACGAAAATACCATTTGGAAAACGCCTTTTTCAGGAACATTGTCTTATAAAACAAAATCAGGAAAATCTAAATCTGTCAAGGTAAAAGTTCCAAAACCGATTGTGCTTTCAGAGGATTGGGAGGTTATTTTTCCTTTAAAAAACGGAACATTAAAAAAGAAAAACTATAAAAAACTAACGTCTTGGTCAGAGGCTTTCGATGAAGAAATTCAGCATTTTTCAGGAACGGCTATATATAAAAGAACCATTAAACTTTCTAGAAAACAGGTGTCTAAAGAAAACGCTTTAGAATTAGATTTAGGAAGTATAGGTAGTATTGCAGAAGTCATTTTAAATGGTAAAAGGGTGGGTACATTGTGGAAAGCACCATTTAGGATTGATATTACTGATTTTGTGAAATCAGGTAAAAATTCACTACAAATTAAAATCACTAATTTATGGGTAAATAGATTAATTGGCGATGAAAAATTTCCTTTGGATTATGAAAGAAAAGATGATAAAATTAAGAAGTTGCCAATTTGGCTAAACAATCCAAATTCTCGTTCATCAAAAAGACAAACCTTTGCTTCTTGGAAGCATTGGGGAAAAGAGGATGAATTACAATTATCAGGACTCTTAGGGCCTGTGAAAATTAACATATTCTGTATTAAAAAATTAAACTAACTCAAAGCAGTATGAAAACAATCAATTATTACACACTCTTTGCAACTCTATTAGTGCTATTTTCTTGTGGAAATCTATCAAAAAATAAAATTTCTAAAAATAAAACAATAGTAGAAACTCAAACGCCACCAAATATTGTATTCATTTTATCAGATGACCAGTCTTGGACAGATTACAGTTTTATGGGAGATGAAAATATTGAGACCCCAAGAATAGATCAATTTGCAAAAGAGAGTTTAACTTTTACTAGAGGCTATGTACCTACACCTTTATGTTCGCCTTCTTTGGCTACAATTATCACAGGATTATACCCAAAAGATCATGGAATTTTAGGAAATGATAAAGTTTACGAAAAAGTAAAAGGAAATTACAAAGTAAGCAGGGTAAATAGATCTGAGGCTTATAAACCCATTATTTCAGCTTTTGAAAAGCAAACTACACTTCCAGATCTGTTAAAAGAAAAAGGCTATTTATCTTTTCAAACAGGGAAATGGTGGCATGGTAATTATAAAATAGGTGGTTTTGATTATGGTATGACACATGGAGATCCAAAAAGAGGAGGAAGACATGGAGATTATGGACTTGAAATAGGAAGAGAAGGATTAGACACCATTAATGGTTATGTAGACTTAGCACTAAAAGAAAAGAAACCATTTTTCTTGTGGTATGCACCATTTTTACCTCACAGACCTCACAATCCACCACAACGTTTGTATGAAAAGTATATAAAGAAAACAGATTCGGAGCATCTTGCAAAATATTGGGCAATGTGCGAATGGTTTGATGAAACTTGTGGTCAGTTATTTGATTTAATTGATGATAAAGGTTTGACAGAAAACACCTTATTTGTGTGATAATGGATGGAAACAAAATCCAGACAAAAGTGGGTATATGTTAGATTCTAAACGCGCACCTTACGATATGGGAATTCGTACACCAATTATGTATAAATGGGCTGGCAAAATAAAACCTAAGATGGATACTGAAACTGTAGTTAGTAGTATAGATATGGTACCAACAGTTTTAGATATTTTAAACATAGAAAAACCTAAAAATTTACTAGGAATAAGTGTTTTAGATACAAAAACGTTACATAATCGCAAAGGTGTTTTTGGAGAAGTTTATGCACACGATTTTGAAACTATCGAAAACAGTATGTTTTATAATATGGCAATTTTTCCTCCATATAAAATTATTGTTCCAGATCCCACAAGAAAAAAGAACGAAAAAACACAATTATTTAATATTGATAAAGATCCTTTTGAGAAAGATAATATAGCTGATAAAAATCCCGAAATAGTAAAAAGATTAAAAGAAAGAATTAAAAAATTTAGAGCCAAATAAGCTTTTATTATGAAAAAAACATATCTATTACTCGTGTTAGGTGTATTATTGATAAGCGCCTGTAAGACTGATAAAAAAGAAATAACTTCAGTAGCATCAAAGCCCAATGTACTTTTTATAGCTGTAGACGATTTAAACAATTGGATAAGTCCAATTGCAAATTTTTCCAATATAAAAACACCTAATTTTGATAGATTGGCGGCAATGGGGGTAACCTTTACGAATGCACACTGTCAAGCGCCTTTATGTGGGCCATCAAGAGCATCTTTAATGACAGGTTTACGTCCATCTACAACAGGCATTTATGGTATGACACCAGATAATGAGGTAAGAAGACCAGAAAATCCTGCAACGAAAGATATTACATTTTTGCCAGAATATTTTGAGCAAAATGGCTATCACACGATGGGAATTGGAAAGTTATTTCACATTCATGCACCCGATAGCGTATTTAATGAATCTGGGGGACGTGTAAAAGGTTTTGGTCCGTATCCTAAAAAACGTTTTGTTTGGGACGGTTTTGGCAAAGGAATTAAAGGAAAACACGGAAGAACAAGTACAGATTGGGGTGCTTTTCCACAAAATGATACGTTAATGCCAGATCATCAATCGGTAAATTGGGTGGTAGAACGTTTAGATAGAAAATACGATAAACCCTTTTTTATGGGCTTAGGTTTTTTACGTGTGCATGTGCCTTTATATGTGCCTCAAAAATGGTTCGATTTGTATCCTCTAGAAGATATTCAAACACCTCCTTACAAATCTGATGATTTAAATGATATTCCAAATATTGGTTTGCAAATAAATGATTTACCGATGATGCCCTCTACAGAATGGGCAAAAGAAAATGGGGAGTGGAAAAAAATCGTACAGGCCTATTTGGCTTGTGTAAGTTTTGTTGATAATGAATTGGGACGTGTTTTAGATGCGTTAGAAAGTAGCAAATATGCAGATAATACCATTATTGTTTTATGGTCAGACCACGGATATCGTTTGGGAGAAAAAGGCACCTTTGCAAAACATGCACTTTGGGAAACTGCCACAAAAGCACCTCTACTATTTGCTGCGCCAAATTTACCAAAAGGAAAAAAGATTGATGCTCCTGTAGAGATGTTATCTATTTATCCAACCTTGTTAGAATTAAGTGGGTTGCCTGCTTATGCTAGAAATGAAGCACAAAGTTTAGTGCCTTTAATGAAAACCAGATCGTCTGAAAATGATACCTATGCAATTACTACATTTGGTATGAATAATCATACCGTAAAAGTTAAAGGCTACAGATACATTCAATATGAAGATGGTACAGAAGAATTTTACAATCATAATTCTGATCCTAATGAATGGACAAACGAGGCGAAAAATCCAAAATATACAGCCCAAATAGAAAAGATGAAAGCTTTATTGCCTAAAGTAAATGTAATTTGGGATGCAAAATCTTCATATACATTTCAGCCTTACTTCGTAGAACAGAAAGCACGCGTTAATGGGGAAGAACAGAAAAATGTAAAAGTAATTGGTGCTGATCGATAGTATATCTTATCAATTCTATGTAAAGAATATTTTAAGATATAATTAAGTAAACATAATATTAACTAGTAAAGTATGGATGTATTAAAAAGCAAATGGTTTTTAGTAAATATATTTTCTTTATTACTAACAACTTTTGTGTTTTCTCAAGTTGAAGTCATTAAAGAAGAAATATCTATTATCGATAAAAAAGCATTGATAATTAATGATAAATACTCTAGTAGTATAAACGGACGAACGTTCCAAAAAGACGCCTTAATTTCTCATAAAGGGTATCAATATATTGTGCATTATAATAATGATCGTCGTGTTTGTATTAGTCGTCGAAAGTTGCCTGCAGGTAATTGGAAAACCATTAAATTTTTAGATTATCATTTTAAAAGTAACGATTCTCATAATTGTATATCTATGGGTATTTGTCCAAATGATGGTACCATACATCTAGCTTTTGATCATCATGTTGATGACCTGCATTACCGAGTCTCTAAAAAAGGATTGGCCAATAATCCGGAAACTATGGTGTGGGATGCTGCTGCTTTTGGTCCCATCATTTCAGAGCTAGAAAAAGATAAGCCAATTGTTATTACCTATCCAAAATTTTGGCAAACACCAGATGGTAATCTTCAATTTAACTATCGTGTTCGTGGTTCTGGGAATGGAGATCGAATGTTGGTAGATTATAATGGAGATACTGGTACATGGAGAAATACAAGGCAAATTGATAGTGCAGAGGGTATTTTTAAAGATAAATTGGGAGCAAGTGAATCTAGATGTTCCTATCCTAACGGCTATGATTATGATGCTAAAGGAACGCTTCATGCTACTTGGACTTGGCGCGAAAATAGTCAAGGTGCTAATCATGATTTGATGTATGTTTATAGTGATGATAACGGAGATTCTTGGAAAAATAATTCAGGAAAAATATTAGAAAATATTCCTCATATTAATTCGCCAGGTATTGTTGTACAATCTATACCACGCGTATTAGGTTTAATGAATGACCAAGCGCAAACCATAGATTCTAAAAATCGACTTCATGTTGTTATGTACCATGCCACAGAACAGAGTATGAGAGATGCAGGCAGTTTTCCTGGTGAAACGCGTTGGGGACCAAATGAGGCCAAAAGATATCATCATTACTGGAGAGATGCAACAGGGAATTGGCATCATTTTGAAATGAATCTAAAGGTAGGTAATCGTCCAAAAGTATTTACCGACAAGCATGATAATTTAATCATGATTTACGCAGGGAACACAGAAGGAGGAATCAAAAACTACGATCAAAATAACAGAGATTTGATTATAGCCACAGCAACTGCTAAAAATATGTGGAAAGATTGGAGCATAACACATGTGGTAAAGGGGCCTTTTATTAATGATATGTTAGGCGATTTTTACCGATGGAAAAATGAGGGAATTTTATCTATAATGGTTCAAAATGTACCAAAAAGAAAACAAAGCAAACTAAAAGTGGTAGATTTAACATTTAAGTTCAAATCATAAAAAATAAATCATCAAACTATTATGAATATGAAATTATTTTTTTCCTTATTAAAAACAATTATTTTAATATCTGTTTTAACAGCATGTAAAAGTGGTAAATTAAAACAGGAAAAAGAGGTACATAAAAAGCCAAACATATTATTTATAGCAGTAGATGATTTACGTCCAGAGCTTAATTTTTACGGAGCAAATCACATCAAATCTCCTAATTTAGATAAATTGGCTGGCGAGAGTCTAATTTTTGAGCGCGCCTATTGTAATGTGCCTGTTTGTGGCGCATCTAGAGCTAGTTTAATGACAGGTGCAAGACCAACTAGAAACCGTTTTATTGATGCGCATATTAAAAAAGATGAAGATTATCCCGAGGCTATTTCGCTTCCAATGTTGCTAAAACAAAATGGCTATCAAACCATTTCAAACGGAAAAATTTACCATTATGGTAAAGATGATGAAAAAGCGTGGGATGAGATTTGGCAATCAAAAACATTATGGACATTCGCTTTACCAGAAAACCAAGAAATAAGAGAAAAGACTAAACGAGGTTTACCAGTAGAGAATGCAAATGTTCCTGATTCTGTTTATAGAGATGGGCAACTTGCTTTAAAAGTTATAAAAGACCTGCAAAAGTTAAAACATTCTAAGCAGCCATTTTTTCTAACGATGGGTTTAGCCAAACCACATTTGCCATTTGCAGCACCAAAAAAATATTGGGATTTATATAATAGAGACCAGATTGAACTCCCTGAAACTTATGTGCAGCCAAAAACAACTCCAAAAGAAGCATTTCATAATTTTGGAGAATTGCGTCAATATGAAAAGATACCTAAAAAAGGAGATTTACCAGATGATTTAGCTAAAGAATTAATACATGGTTATTACGCCTGTGTAAGTTATATTGATGCACAAATAGGTTTAGTTTTAGATGAATTGAAACGTTTAGAATTAGAAGATGATACCCTTGTTATTTTATGGGGAGACCATGGTTGGAACTTAGGAGATCATAAATTATGGTGCAAACATGTGACTTTCGAAAAAGCTTTAAGAACGCCGTTAATGATAAAAGTACCAGGGAAAACAAAAGGACAAAAAACGGATGCTATTACAGAGTATATTGATATTTATCCAAGCTTAGCAGAACTTACAGGTTTAGAAATCCCAAATACAGTTGAGGGTAAGAGCTTTGTACCCATTTTAAATGGGGAAAAATCTGAAAAAAATTGGGCAGTAAGTAAATTTAAAGATGCTGTAACCTTAATTAAAGGCGATTTGTTTTATACAGAATGGACAAAAGACGATGGTATTGCATACGCAAGAATGTTGTTTGATCATAAAACAGACCCTTTAGAATTAGATAATTTGGCTGAAAAACCAGCATACCAAGAAAAAGTAAAAGAACTTGCTTTAGAATTAAGAGAAAAATGGGGTAAAGATTTTTTGAAATAATAAAGTAATATGAAACATTTTCTTATTTTTTTTATAGTGTATAGTTGTATCATTTCTTGTGTAAAAAAGAAAGAAATTTCTTTTGATAAAATCAATAAATACAAAGAATGGAACCTAGTTTTTAATGATGATTGTACTAATGATTGGACACAAAAATGGACATTAGACGGTTTAATTGCAACGGTTGAAAACTCAAATCAAGGCATGCATTTTAAAGCAGGGCCAGAATATAAAAATGATGCACATCATGCAGTTTTGTGGACAAAAAAAACTTTTGCTGGAGACATTAAAATTGAATATGATTTCACAAAAATAGACGATGAAGCAAGGTGCGTAAATATCTTATATATTCAAGCCACTGGCGATGAAGAAGGTATTTATGAAAAAGACATTTCCAAATGGGAAAAATTAAGAGAAGTACCAGCAATGAGAACTTATTTTGAAAATATGAATACATTTCATATTAGCTATTCAGCATTTGGTAATCAGGAAAATTCGTTTCATTATGTGCGTGCAAGACGTTATCCAAAACCAGATGATAAACCGTTTAAAGTGACACAAATAGAGCCTTCTTATGATAAACAAGGCTATTTCAAATCTGGTCAAACCTATCATATTACAGCAATAAAAACAGCAGATCATCTCTTTTTTAAAATGGAAAGTAAAGATGGTACTGAACTTTTTAAGTGGAATATTTCTAAAATAAAACCAATAGTCGAAGGAAGAATAGGGTTACGACATATGTTTACACGTTCTTCAATGTATAAAAATTTTAAAATTTATTCAAAATGAAAAACATCAAACATGTAGGTTTTGTATTCTTAATCTTATTAAATCTTATCGCATGTACTCAAAACACATCTAAAACCGATTATTTTGCAAGCAACGCATTTGGTAACCCAGTTACAGGAAATGTAGGTGAATACTACAATGGCGTAACTTATGTTTCTTATCAAGGTCCCTTAGAAGATGCTTATGTGGCTGCCTATCATCATCAAACAAAAAAATGGGTTGGCCCTTTTAAAGCGGGTACAAGTTTAATGGGTAAAGACCCAAGTAGAAAAATAGACAATCATGGAAAACCGACCTTGGTGGTTGATAAAAACGGATATATTCATATGGTCTTTGGCGGTCATGGAGGCACGAAAGCTTTGGGTAAAAACCCATTAGGGAATTACCATTATGGAAAACAAAAGCATGTGGTTTCTAAAAAACCTTACGATATCTCTAGTTGGCAAGAAGTAGATAATATTTCTCCTTTTGGTACATACAGTAGATTTATTAAAATGGATAATGGAGACCTCTATTTGTTTTACAGACATGGTGCGCATACTAGTAATTGGGTATATCAAAAATCTGTTGATAATGGACTTACTTTTACACAACCTATATCCATCATCAAAACAAAAAAATCTAAACTTAGTTCAGAAAGTCAAAATATTCAAGATTCTTGGTATCTACATTTTTCAAAAGGAAAAAATAATGACATTATTGTAGCTTATAATTATCATGTTTGCAAAGGTCCTAAACATGATGGAGAACGCCATCATGTATATTATATGAAGTTTGATACTAATAAAAACGAATGGTATAATGTAAAAAACGAAAAATTAATGTTGCCTGTTACCAAAGAACAGGCAGATATAATGACTTTAGTGAAAAATACAGGAGAAAGATGGACGCATAATGGAATTGCTAGATTAGATAAAAATGGCAATCCGCATGTAACTTCTTATGAAGGAGATTATGAAGGTAAAATACATGGTGGAGTAAAAACATTACAACATTATTATTGGACAGGGCAAGATTGGAAAAGTAACCAAAATAATGATTTGCCAGAAGGTGCTAGAGGAGAAATGTTAATAAATACGAATAACCAAATAAAACTACTGCTTGGAGATACTACCAATAATGGAGATGTTGCTTGGTGGATTAGTAATGATAATGGAAATAGTTTTACAAAAGAAACGATATTGTTGAAGAGTAAAAAAGGAAAGTTTTTGTTATCAAATTTTATTAGAAATGCACATCCTGATGCACAAATTTTAGTTGCTGAGAAAAAAGGAAATGAAGATATAAAAATGTGTTTATTAGGAGAAAACGGGCCTATTTATCGATCTAAAAAAGATGCTAAATAATTAATTTTAAAAAGACAGAAATGACCATAATTAAACATTTTTTTTTAATTGCAAACAAAGCGTTTATAGTTCTTTTTATAATTATGAGTTGTAAGATGATGGGACAACAAAAAGAGCGTCCTTTTATTTTAGTGACCTCAGAAGAAAGAGATCAGGTGTTACAAAAAATAAACACTCAAGACTGGGCTTTTAAAATTTATACCGAATTAAAAGTGAAAACCGATTCTCAGGTTAAGAAGTTTTATAAAAACCCAGAAAAATATCTAAAACAACTTCCTTTTAACTGGAAAGAAGGCAAACAAAATCAGTTTCCATCATTTTTTAAAACCGATCATATAGAAAACGGTGTTCATAAAAATCTTGATAATGCCACAGATACTGAATGGAAACCTGCTGAATTACTCATTAAAAATTTACAAGTCGCATTAGATTGTGGATATCTATATTACATCACACAAGATGAAAAATATGCATATATGGCAAGTAGTATTTTGTATTCTTTTGTAAAATCTGTTCAGAAATCTCAACTTTCAGATTGGCATAGTAGAGGGGGTTGGCTGTTTCCTTACGATGGTTTTAGAGAAGTACGTGTTATTGGTTATAAAGTTCCGTTAATTTATGATTTTGTAGCTACCTATCTTAATAAAGGAGGCGTCTCGTTTGATATCATTCAAAATAAAAAAGTGTCTTTTCCTATTGATGAACTTCAAAATGTGTGCAGAACCTATGCAGACATCACTATAAATTATGGGCATACAGGTTCTAATCATTCTGTTTTAGAAGCACCAAGTTTAGTGTATAATTCTTTAGCGATGGATGATGAAAAAGAACGAGAAAAACTGTTATCTTACTTTCTAACAGAAAACACAGAAAACCAAGATGCCTTAAATGTGATGTACAAAAATTTTAAAAATAAAGGGAATATTTGGCCAGAAACCTCAGGATATTTAAATCATTCTACATCAATTTTGACAAAATTAATGCTAGTGATAAACAGATACAATCCTTCCTTAAAATTAGGGAATCAATACCAGAATATATTGTTTGCTTTACCAAGGTTAGATTATTTTGTGTATCCAAATAACGAAATAGTAAGATGGGGAGATGGAAAACGAAAAGGAAGAGCACCTTACGAAGCTTTTGATAATGCATATACACTAGCAAAAATAGACGGTTTAGAGGAAGTTTCTCAAGAAATTGGACCGCTTCTAAAAAATGCAATGCAAAAGGGAAAGTATGAAAGAAATAATTTAGAGGCTATATTTTGGCATAATAGTGTTGATGAAAAACCAGTTTCAATTAAATTACCTAGAACAGACAGAGTTTACCATGCAGGTATTATAATGCAAAGAAATATAAGTACTACAAAAGATCCTAAAGATGGATTAATGGGATTTGTAGGTGGAGCTGCTATGGTGCATGGGCATGCAGAAGGTATGAATATAGAATTGTATGGAGAAGGGCAGGTTTTAGGCGTTGATAACGGAAATGGCAAATACGGAAAAGATATTCATGAAAATTACTCTAGAATTTTTGCAGCACACAATACTGTTATTGTTAATGGCGCATCGCAAGGAGAAGGTAAATGGGCAAATTTAGGGATGAATACAGTCCAATTAATTACTGTAGAACCTAAAGTTGGTGAAGAAGGTGTTTCACCTAATTTTTCTTTTAGCCAAACTAGTTTTGAAGATATAGGAGGAAACAAAGCAGAAGCAACTCAAGAAAGAACCTTAGGTTTAATTAGAACATCTCCTACTACAGGCTATTATGTAGATGTTTTTCGTTCTAAATCTAAATTACCTAATGAGTTTCATGATTATTTATATCATAATATTGGTGATGAATTGGTGTTTTTAAATAAAGACATGAAGTTTACCAAAACACCTGAAAGATATATGGCAAATGCGAATGGCACATGGAAAAGAAATACATATAGAAATCCTGGATGGCACTTTTTTAAAGACGTAAAAACATCTAAAGCATATGAAAATAATGTAAAAGCCACGTTTTCTGTAAAAAGACTAAAAGGTAATGATTTGTTTATGCAATTGCATATTTTGGGTTTTAAAAATAGAACATATACTAAAGTAAAAGCACCTCATACTTTTAAAGCACCAAAACCTTATGATAAATTACCTACACCAACTTTAGTAATTAGAAATAAAGGAGGTGCTTGGCAAAACCCATTTGTGGTTGTTTACGAGCCTTACAACGAAACTGAAAAACCTACCATACAATCTATTACAAAAATTGAGCAAAACGGAATCTATAAAGGGTTAATTATAAAAAGTAAAACACCAAGTGAAGAATTAACTCAATATGTAATTACCCAATCTAAAAATCAAGTTTTTAAGAATGAAGCTATCTACTTTAAAGGTTCTTATGCAGTCATCACTTTAAATAAAGACAGCATTTTAAAAAGTATTTATATTGGGGAAGGAGAAAAACTAATTTATACGGATAAAGAAATAAATACCAATGAAACTAGTACTTTTTTTAAAGAATATGAAAATGAATAATTTTATTCTTTTATTACTGTTTTTATTTTTTTGTGGATGTAAAACCGATAAAAAGAACAACAAAACCCTTCTTTTTATAGGAAGTTTTACAGATAAAAAGCCAGGAGAAGGAATTCATATATATGAGTTTAATGAGGAAACAGGGGAATCAAATTTAAAATTTACATTAGACAATATTACCAATACTTCTTTTTTAAAATTATCACCAAATGGTAAGTATTTGTATTCGGTAGTAGAAAGTCAAATGAAATATAATGGAAAAGTAGCTGCGTTTAAAGTAGATGCATTAAACGCTAAAATAAACCTATTAAATATACAAGATTGTGGGGGTATTAATCCTGCGCATATAGCAATAGATAATTCAGGAAAATATTTAATAAATTCAAATTATTCGGACGGAAGTTTAAGTCTTTTTAAAATTAAAAAAAATGGTAGCATCGAAAGTAAGAGCCAAGTTTTAAAATTTAAAGACAGTAGTATTATACAAAATCGTCAAAGTTCTTCTCATATACATTCCTCTAATTTCTCTCCAGACCATAAGTTTGTTTTTGTGCAAGATTTAGGTGCAGATAAAATCAGGAAATTCAATTTAATAAAAAAAAAGAATAAGGACACCTTACAAAATCAAAAAGAAATTAATGTAAAATTAGGGAGCGGACCTAGACATTTTACATTTCATCCGAATGGTAAATTTGGCTTTGGTATTAATGAATTAAGTGGTAAAATAGATTTGTATAGCTATAAAAATGGAAACTTAGATTTTATTGAAGAGTATCTATCCTATAAAGAAAAACAAGAAATTTATAGAGCAGCAGATATACATATTTCTCCTGATGGTAATTTTTTATACACTTCTAATAGAGGTCCAAAAGAGGATAGTATCGCTGTTTTTTCTATAAACCAAAATAATGGAAAATTAAGTCTAGTGCAACATGTGTCTTCGGGAGGCAAGCACCCAAGAAATTTTGCAATTTCACCATTTGGCAAATTTCTATTTGTAGCCAACCAATTTACAAATGATGTTATCATTTTCAAAATAAATTATAAGACCGGTAAGCTAACAAAAACTCAACAAAAGATAAAGGTAAATAGTCCATCAAGTATTCAAATATTTACCTATTGTTTAAACGAAAAACTATAGAGAGTCTCTTTCAATAAGATTGAAAGGAACCTTAAGGGAAGTTTTTTTATTGTTCAAAACAATATTAGCAGCTGACTCTCCCATAATTTTAAAATCTGTAGAAATTACAGTTATTCCGAGTAAATCTTTTAAAGGCGTATCATTATAAGAAATTATGCCAACATCTTCCCCTAATTTATACTCATCCTCTCTAACTTGCTTCACTAGATTTACTAAATCTTCTTCTTGAATTGTTATAAAAAGATCTCCTTTTTTTATGATGATATCATTGTATATTTTTTCTATAATTTCAAACTTTAAATTATTATGAACACAAAAACTTCTAAATCCATGCAGAATTCTTCTAGGATAAGGATAAAGAGATTTTTCTGGATATACTAAAAAAATGTTTTTGTATTTTTTTATTTTAGACAACCCTTTTGTTAAGGCCTCATAAATATCTTTCTCGAAATCTTGATATACTTCACCTAAAACATTTTCAGAATTGGTTTTAACATTATCCAATATAATTAATTTATCTTTTGATACTTTATTTAATAATGTTAGTGCTCGATCTGTAAAACTTACATGAGTTAAATTTTCGGTTTTAAAATGTGGCATTATAATAAAGTAATCATATGCAGATTTATTTTTCTCTAGTAAATTAATAAACAATGTTTCATCACAATGATAAACATGCAAATCTGTATGAGAATTTGCTCCTATACTATTAATAAAATGATTATACGTTTTTAACTTGTAGTTGCTTAGCTTGTTAATTAAAAATAGAATATTAACTTTAGAAATTAGTTTTGTTCGAGATATGTAAAAACCTTTACCTCGGATAGAAGTAATAATATTTCTTTCTTTAAGAATTCCATAAGCCTTTTCAACAGTGTCTCGTGATAAGTAAAACTCTTCACTAAACATATTAATAGAAGGTATTTTTTGATTAATTACAAGATTACCAGTAGAAATATTTTGAATAATAGAGTCAATAATTTGTTGATATTTCGGAATTCTAGAATTTTCATCAATTTTAATAAAGCTCATAGTTTTTTCCATAAAATAATTTTTTAAAGTATTAAATTGATATTCAATTTTATTAAAGAGGTGATAAAAAAAAAGACGTCAAACGCTTCAAAAATAAAGCTATTTTTTAAAATAGCGAATTTGCACAATAAATTATAAATCATAGCTATAATATTATTTATAAATTTAAAGAACTTTAAGTAGTTTAACAATTTTGTAAATAGATTTTTCTTTACATAACAGTACAGGATACAACAAAATATTTGTAAACGTAAATTTGTAGATATACATAATAAATAAACTTTAATTGAAATATGGAAGACCTAACTAAAACATTTAAATATGTAAATTATTTATGGGACCAGAAAAAGGCAGATGCTTTAGGTGATGACCAAGTTGCTTTATTCTTATATCGTTCTAATATATTAGGAGCAGATTTAAGAATCACAAATTATGGAGGAGGAAATACAAGTTGTAAAACCATTGAAAAAGATCCTTTAACAAATGAAGATGTAGAGGTAATGTGGGTAAAAGGTTCAGGTGGCGATATCGGAACGTTAAACAGAGCAGGAATTGCAGGTTTATATACAAGTAGATTACGTGACTTAAAAAAAGTGTATAAAGGTTTACATGACGAAGATAGAATGGTTGGTTTGTTTAACCATTGTATTTACGATTTAGATAGTAAAGCACCATCAATTGATACGCCTTTACACGGTTTGTTACCATTTAAACACATAGATCATTTACATCCAGATGCATTGATTGCAGTTGCTGCTGCAAAAGATAGCGAAAAAGTTACCAAAGAAATTTGGGGAGATACTATGGGTTGGGTGCCTTGGCAAAAACCAGGATTCGATTTAGGTTTACAATTAGAAAAATGTTTAGCAGACAATCCTGGAATTAGAGGAATTGTTTTAGGTTCTCATGGTTTATTTACTTGGGGAGATACTTCTTATGAATCTTATATGAATAGTTTAGAAGTAATTGAAATGGCCTCTGAATTTATTGAGAAAAAAATAAAAGAAAATGGTGAAGTTTTCGGCGGACAAAAAGTTGAAAGTTTGCCTGCTGAAGAGCGTAAAGAAAAAGCAGCACAGTTAATGCCATTATTAAGAGGTTTATGTTCTTCTGAAAATAGAATGATTGGTCATTTCTCTGATACTGATGTTGTTTTAGAATATATTAATAGTAATGATTTAGAACGTTTAGCTCCAATGGGTACTTCTTGTCCAGACCATTTTTTAAGAACTAAAATTCAACCATTAGTTTTAACTTTGGATAAAAATGAAGATTTATCTGATGCAGATGCAATTAAAGCCAAATTAGAGCCTGCTTTCGAAGCGTATAGACAAGAATATGTGGATTATTACAATACGTGTAAAAAAGAAAATAGCCCTGCAATTCGAGATGCAAATCCTGTAATTATTATTTATCCAGGAGTTGGTATGTTTAGTTTTGCAAAAAACAAACAAACGACAAGAGTTGCTAATGAGTTTTATATTAATGCAATTAATGTAATGCGTGGTGCAGAAGCAATTACGGCATATACATCTTTACCAAGACAAGAAGCTTTTGATATAGAATACTGGTTGTTAGAAGAGGCTAAATTACAACGTATGCCAAAAGAATTACCTTTATCTAGAAAAGTAGCACTTGTAACAGGAGCTGGAGGAGGAATTGGTAAAGCAATAGCTGATAAATTAGCGGCAGAAGGGGCTAATGTAGTGTTAACAGATATTAATGAAGAAAGTTTAATCTCAGCACATGCTACTTATAAAAGAGATGTTTCTGCTTATGTAATTTGTGATGTTACAAACT
>TARA_R110002051_G_scaffold117777_6_pt1 | contig 48887 bp, 46 predicted proteins | sample TARA_R110002051 | Tara Oceans TARA_R110002051 (sample SAMEA4397023) | marine metagenome | biome: Polar Biome; feature: [MES] marine water layer (ENVO:01000295) within the mesopelagic zone...; material: water (ENVO:00002006), including particulate matter (ENVO:01000060) such... | reverse complement strand
CGGATCGGGCCCGCCGTTGTCTTCATTGCAACACGCTTTAGGCGGCTTCGCCGCGAGCTTCGTTTGCCGAGGCCTGGTCTTCATCTCCGGTAACCGCGAAGACCAGCCTGTCGGAACCGGCGCTCACATTGACATGAGCACCCTCGCCCACCTCGCCCAGCAGGATTTTCTCGGCAAGCGGATCCTGCACATATTTCTGCACAACCCTTTTGAGTGGGCGTGCGCCGTAGGCAGGATCATAGCCCTTGTCGGCAAGCCAGATCCGGGCTTCATCGTCCAGCGTGACTTCAATCTTGCGATCGACCAGCAGCTTGCCCAAACGCTTGAGCTGGATGTCGACGATCGCGCCCATTTCCGACCGGCGCAACCGGTGGAACAGGATGATCTCGTCAATCCGGTTGAGAAACTCTGGCCGGAACGACGACCGCACCACGTTCATCACGTCTTCGCGGGCGGCATCCGCATCCTGATCATCAGTCAGCGCAGCCAGATATTCAGATCCCAGATTTGATGTCATGACGATCAGCGTATTGCGGAAATCGACGGTGCGTCCCTGCCCGTCGGTCAGGCGCCCGTCATCAAGCACCTGCAGAAGCACGTTGAAGACATCGGGATGCGCCTTCTCGATTTCATCAAACAGGATCACCTGATAGGGCCTGCGCCGGACCGCTTCGGTCAGCGCGCCGCCTTCATCGTAACCGACATAGCCCGGAGGGGCCCCGATCAATCGGGAAACCGAGTGCTTTTCCATGTATTCGGACATGTCCATCCGAATCAGCGCGGTTTCATCGTCGAACAGGAATTCGGCGAGCGCTTTGGTCAGTTCGGTCTTGCCGACGCCTGTTGGCCCGAGGAAGATGAACGACCCCATCGGCCGGTTGGGATCCTGCAGACCCGCGCGCGCGCGCCTCACAGCCTTGGAAACAGCCTGAACCGCTTCGCCCTGGCCGACGACCCGCTTGCCGATTTCATCTTCCATCCTGAGAAGCTTGTCACGCTCGCCTTCGAGCATCCGGTCCACCGGAATTCCGGTCCAGCGCGAGACAATGTGGGCGATATGGTCGGGCGTGACAGTTTCCTCAACCATCCCGGCGGCATCGGCTTCACCATGGGCCTCAGCCTCTGCAAGCTGACGCTCAAGGGCGGGGATTTCAGAATAGGCAAGCTCCCCCGCGCGCTGGTATTCACCATTGCGCTGGGCGATAGCAAGGTCATTGCGGGCTTCCTCGAGCTTCAGCTTGAGATCGGCTGCCAACCCCAGCTTCTGCTTTTCCGATTGCCAGCGCGCCGTCAGTGCACCAGCTTTTTCCTCGATATCGGACAATTCGCGCTCAAGCCGCTCAAGCCGGTCCTTGGAGGCCTGATCGGTTTCCTTCTTCAACGCCTCTCGTTCGATCTTCAATTGCATGATGCGACGGTCGAGTTCATCAAGTTCTTCCGGTTTGGAATCAACCTGCATTCTCAGTCGAGCAGCCGATTCGTCGACCAGGTCGATCGCCTTGTCGGGAAGAAAACGGTCGGTGATGTAACGATTGGACAGCACCGCAGCAGACACCAGCGCCGAATCGCTGATCCGAACCTTGTGATGCTGCTCGTATTTTTCCTTGAGCCCGCGCAGGATCGAAACCGTGTCCTCAACAGTGGGTTCTTCCACCATCACCGGCTGGAACCGCCGCGCAAGTGCGGCGTCCTTTTCCACATGCTTGCGATATTCATCAAGCGTGGTTGCCCCTACGCAGTGCAATTCACCGCGCGCCAGGGCCGGCTTGAGAAGGTTGGACGCATCCATCGCTCCGTCCGCCTTGCCCGCGCCGACAAGCGTATGCATTTCGTCGATAAAAAGAATGATGCCGCCATCGTTGGCCTGGATTTCCGACAGGACAGCTTTGAGCCGCTCTTCGAATTCGCCACGATATTTCGCACCGGCAATCAGCGCGCCCATATCAAGCGCCATAAGCTGCTTGTCCTTGAGCGATTCGGGCACGTCGCCATTGACAATCCTGAGCGCAAGACCTTCCGCAATCGCGGTCTTGCCGACGCCCGGTTCGCCAATCAGCACCGGATTGTTCTTGGTCCGGCGCGACAACACCTGAATGGTGCGGCGAATTTCATCATCTCGACCGATCACCGGATCGAGCTTGCCTTCGCGGGCGGCTTCGGTGAGATCGCGTGCGTATTTCTTCAGGGCATCGAAACCCTGCTCGGCCCCGGCGCTGTCAGCGGTCCGACCCTTGCGGATGTCATTGATTGTTTGGTTAAGAGCCTGTGCCGTCAGACCGGCATTCTTCAGGATCTTCGAGGTTTCCGCCGAGGTTTCAACCACCAGGGCCAGAAGCAACCGCTCAACCGTGACAAAACTGTCGCCGGCCTTCTTGGAGGCGTCTTCGGCAGACTGGAACACCTTTGCGACGGGCTGCGAAAGGTAGAGCTGGCCGTTTCCACCGCTGACTTTCGGCAATTTCGCCAAAGCCGCCTCGTTGGCAAGCCGGACATCGGCGGGGCGACCACCGGCGCGTTCAATCAGCGACGACGCCATGCCCTGGTCGTCATCCATCAGCACCTTGAGCAAGTGCTCCGGCATGAACTGCTGATGACCTTGGGCCAATGCGTAAGATTGCGCCGACTGGATGAACCCGCGAACGCGTTCCGAGTATTTTTCAATATTCATGGTCTGCTCCTTTTCACGCCCCGCCCTTTTTGGCACGGGACAGTAGGTCCGGACAGGCTCCCGCAACCGGCAAGCCCGAATGATAAAACTGATATGGGTATTCACAAACGCGTGAAAAGACCTCCCAATCAATAAAAAACCCCGGTTGCGAAAAACCGGGGTTAGGAACATCAAAGAAACTCGGGGGAATCAGTCGGCTCCCGCCGGCTCGACTGCAGCCGGAGTGTCGTCGGCCTTGGCCGCTCCATCGGCACTGTCCTCAGTGCGCACCCGCTTCGGTCGCCCGCGACGCCGCGGCGCTGGCCGTGGCGCGGCATCGGCTTCCGGGACATCCTGACCGATAGCCACTTCCGCCGGCACGCCCTCGATCACCGGTTGCGGCGCATCAGCGTCAAAAGCCGGCTTGGGCTGCTGATCCGACCGTGGTTGGCGTTCACGCCGTTCACTGCGTTCCGGGCGATCATTCCGGTCGGCACGATCCTGGCGTTCGCCGCGATCCTGACGATCATTGCGTTCACCGCGATCCTGTTGCGGCTGCCGTTCCGAACGGGCCTGCTGGTCGTTACGGTCGCCGCGTTGATCCTGCGAGTTGTTGTTGTCGTTGTCATCATCTGCATCGCGATCATCACCGTCCTGATCCTGCGAATCGCGGTTTTGCGATACGTTATAATCGCGCTGGAACCGTTCCTGCATCTGGGCCTGCGCCGTCAGAATGATCCGGTTGTAGTGTTCGGCGTGCTGCAGATAGTTCTCAGCCATGACCCGGTCACCCGAACTCTGCGCATCACGTGCGAGGTTCATGTATTTTTCCGCCACATGCTGGGCAGTTCCGCGGATTTTTACATCGGGACCGGAGCTGTCGTAGGTACGCGATAACGGGTTCTGGCCTTTGCGATTGCCGCCACCGTTATTTGGATTGTTTCCGCCGCGTCCGCGACCGCGCTTGTTTTGCTGTCCTGGCCTCATTCGATAGTCACCTGGTTATGTTCCTGAAAAAACTGTTGGGCGCGTTGGCCGAAAACCGGCTCGCAGGTTGCGCCGCGACAGAGGATCGTCCACCGATCCCGTCACCGTTATGGGTTCAAATGCAGATACCCGCGCCAGAGGCTGTCCTGTGAACCAGCCGCCAAACTGGCGGGTTCTTGGAACCGAGCCACGTCGGATCGAATCTGTTTCAAGACTTTCTATCCGGCGCTGCCCGGGAAACTAGCCATGTTTGCCTGCGATTCCAAGCCTTTTCTTGCCTGTCCTGCGAAAAGTCACTGCAAGTCGTTGCCCGGTCGCCTCAGTTCTTGAACAAAAGCACCCTGTCAACGCCACCAAGGTCCGCGATAACGCCCGACAATTCAAAGCCAAACGAGACAAAAAGCGCCGCAACCGAGACCCTCTGGCCGGTCCCGATTTCAAGCGCCACCAAGCCTCCTGGCTTGAGTCTGTCCGGCGCCTGGGCGGCAATCGTCCGATAGGCGGACAGACCGTCGGATCCTCCGTCGAGCGCCAGCACCGGGTCATGATCGAGCACCTCCCGCGCCAGCGATGCCAGATCTGCGGTTGGGATATAAGGCGGATTGGAGACGATGAGATCAAACCTCGTCTCAATACCTGCAAACCAATCGCCGGTTACCGCGGCATAACGTGTCGACAAACCAAGCGACTTTGCGTTTTCAAGCGCCGTGTCGACGGCATCCGCCGACACGTCAACGCCAAGACACCCGGCTTCGGGACATTCGGCCAGCAGGGCCAAACCGATGGCCCCTGTTCCTATACCCAGATCCACAATGCTGCATGATCCGTTCGCTGCCACCGTCGAGCGCACGAACGGAAGAACTGCGTCAACCAGGGTTTCGGTATCCGGCCGCGGCTCAAGCGTTGCCGGGGAAAGCCCGAGCGACAGCCCGTAAAACTCCCTTGCGCCAAGGATACGGTGGACCGGCATGCCGTTCAGACGGTCCCAGGCCGCCTGCGCCAACCGCGCGCGTTGGGTGCCGGTCAGCGCGACATCCCCATCCGTCACCAGATGATGCGGATCAAGTCCAAACGCACCTGCCGCCAGCAACCGGGCATCCAGATCGGCTGTTTCCAGACCGGCCGACCGGAACATGGTTCGAACGCCCAGCCAGGCATCGCCAATCGTCCGCGCGCTTGCGAAATCAGGCCTTGTCATGGCCGCCAAGCGTCGCCAGCTGGCCCGCCTGATAATCGGAGATCAGGGCGTCTACGATTTCGTCGATCTCGCCGATCATCATCTTGTCCAGCTTGTAGAGCGTCAGGTTGATCCGGTGGTCGGTCACACGTCCCTGCGGAAAGTTATAGGTGCGAATCCGCTCCGAGCGGTCGCCGGAGCCAACCTGGCTCTTGCGGTCCGCCGACCGTTCGCTGTCTGCCTTTTGCCGCTCCATGTCGAAAAGGCGCGAACGTAGAACCTGCATGGCCTTGGCGCGGTTCTGATGTTGCGATTTCTCCGAAGATGTCACCACAAGCCCGGTCGGCAAATGGGTAATCCGCACAGCCGAGTCCGTCGTGTTGACATGCTGTCCGCCCGCGCCCGAGGCCCGCATGGTGTCGATCCGGATATCGTCGGGCTTGATTTCAATGTCGATGTCCTCGGCTTCCGGCAACACCGCAACGGTTGCCGCCGAAGTGTGAATGCGACCCCCCGATTCGGTTTCCGGAACCCGTTGCACGCGGTGCACCCCGGACTCGAACTTGAGCCGCGCGAACACGCCTTTGCCGCTCACCGTGGCAATAATTTCCTTGTAACCGCCGGCTTCGCCCTCGCTCGCCGACAGGACTTCCACCTTCCACCCCCGCGACGAAGCATAGCGCTCGTACATCCGGAACAGATCGCCAGCAAACAGCGCCGCCTCCGAACCACCTGTACCGGCTCTGATCTCGACGATAGCGCTGCGCTCGTCAGCGGCATCCTTGGGCAACAGCATGATCTCGATTGCCTGTTCAAGCTCTTCGATCCTGTTCCTGACTATCTTGAGATCCGCTTCAGCCAACTCGCGCATTTCGCGATCGGTTGACCGGTCTGCAAGCATGACCTCCAGATCGGTGCGCTCGGCCTGCGCCTTCTGAAGCTCGCGGATCTCGCCAACCAACGGCTGCAGCCCCGAATATTCAGAGGCCAGTTTTACATAGGTTTCCGCATCCGGGCCTGCGGACATGCGGGCCTCGACCTCGTCAAACCGACGTTCGAGTTCACGAATTTTCTGGGTCGGCAATTGTGCCATTGTCTGATCCTAAAGGCTCACGCCGTTGGCGTCTGCAAAGTCCATCAGAAACTCGCGCACTGTCTTTTCGCTCCGCGTGTCGGCGACTGCGGGCAACAAGCCTTCCTCAAGCCTGGCCAGATCGAGCGACAACAGCATCGATTTGACCGGGCCGATGGCTGCCGGCGACATCGAAATATTGCGGAACCCCAAACCCAGCAACGCCATCGCGGACAGCGGCTTTCCGGCGATTTCTCCGCACAGCGTCAGGGACGTACCGGCCTTGTTGGCCGCCACAACGATCTGGCGCAAGACCCGCAAGAACGGCCGGCCCAAGGTATCGAAACGGTCGGCAACGCGGGAATTGCCCCGGTCAACAGCCATCACGAACTGAAACAGGTCGTTTGAACCGACTGAAACGAAGTCCACTTCTTCCATCAATTCATCAAGCTGCCACAACAGGCTGGGCACCTCCAGCATCGCGCCAAACTGCAGGCTGCGCGGCAACTGATGACCGAAGCGCGACAGATGCCGCACTTCCTTGTTGAGCAGTTCACGTGCCAGCCGGATTTCGTTGACCTCGGTGACCATCGGCAACATCAACTTGAGCTCAGTGCCTGCGGCGGCCTTCAGCAAGGCCCTCAACTGGGTGCGCAACAGACCCGGGCGATCCAGCGAAAGCCGGATGGCGCGCCAGCCGATTGCCGGATTCTCCTCTTCCGCCGAGCGGAAATAGGGCACAACCTTGTCACCGCCGATATCCAGAGTCCGGAAAGTAACCGGGCTACCCTCAGCCTGCTTGAGCACGCTGCGGTAGAGACTTTCCTGCTCATCGACCTTGGGCATGGTCGAGGCGATCATGAACTGAAGTTCCGTTCGGAACAACCCGATGCCGCTGGCGCCGGACTCGCTCAATTGCGGCAAATCCACCAACAGGCCTGCATTCATCTGCAGCGTGATGTCCTGGCCATCGCGGGTGCGCGGTTCAACCGTACGCAGGGCACGGAACTGTTCCTGTCGCGTGGCCCGGAACCGCACCTTCTCTGCATAGGCGCTCTCAACATCTGAAATCGGACGCAGATGGACAATGCCATCCTCACCATCAACGATGATCGGATCGCGGTTTTCCGCCAGTGAGGCTATGCCGATAACCTGACCGACAACCGGGATTCCCATTGCCCGCGCAACAATCACCACATGGCTGGTGACGGCGCCATCTTCCAGCACCAACCCGCGGATCGCCTCACGCGGATAGTCGAGCAATTCCGCCGCTCCCATGGCGCGGGCCACGATGATCGCATCCTGCGGCAGACCGGAACCGCCCGGAACAAAGCCGGTCAGTTGCCTGAGCAGCCGGTTTGCCAGATCGTCAAAATCATGCAGCCGCTCGCGCAGATAGGGATCGGTCATGTGGATCATCCGGGCGCGGGTGTCGCTCTGCACCTTTTCCACCGCTGCCTCGCAGGTCAGCCCGTTGCGGATGGCTTCCTCAAGCTTCCGCACCCAGCCACGGTCATGGGCAAACATCCGGTAGGCCTCAAGCACCGCCCGGTGCTCACCCTCCATCGAAACCTCACGGCGCGACAACATGTCGTCAATCGATACCCTGAGCGATCCCAGGGCTTCTTCAAGACGTTTGAGCTCGGCGTCGATATCGTCATTGAGAAGTTCGGTGACCACGATACGCGGTTCGTGCAGGATGACATGCCCGAGGCCGAATCCGTCCCCGTATGCATCACCCTCGATCGTTACCGGTCGGCTCAGATCGAGTTCCAGTCCCGGCCGGATAATCTGCTTGAGTTCACCCGTGGCGATCATTTCGGCAAGAACCATTGCCGTGGTTTCCAGCGCCTCGACTTCTTCCTCGCGGTATTTCCGGTGCGCCTTGTTCTGAACGACCAGCACGCCCAGTGACCGCCCGGCCCTGAGTATGGGAACACCCAGGAAGGAATTGTAGATTTCTTCCCCGGTTTCCGGCAGATAGGTGAAAGCGGGATGCGACCGCGCATCGGACAGATTGAGCGAACGGGCGCTTGATGCGATGGTACCGACGAGGCCCTGACCCATTTTCAGCTGCGTCAGGTGTACTGCATCCTTGTTGAGACCTTCAGTCGCAAACAGCTCCAGAGCGCCATCCGCGCGCAGCACGTAAAACGAGCAAACTTCGGCGACCATATTGGCCGCGATCTGGCGGACAATACGGTCAAGGCGCTCCTGCGGCTCAAGGGGCTCCGCCATCAATTCGCGAAGCCGCCTGAGAAGGACGCGCGGACCCGCTGAAAGGTCTCTCATCGCGCTTCATTCTCCCAATTCGTGTGGCCGGTCCGGGACTGCTCCCGGCCGGTTCAATGTTCGGCTTTGGCCGTTCGATTTTGTCTCGTTGGACTAAGTCTTATCCAGACCGTAGACGGAATGCAAAGTCCGAACCGCAAGTTCGGCATAGGCTCCGTCGATCAGGATGGAAATCTTGATCTCGGAGGTTGTTATCGCCTTGATGTTGATCGACTTTTCAGCAAGCGCCTTGAAAGCGGTGGCCGCGACGCCGGCATGACTGCGCATGCCGATACCGATCACTGAAACCTTGGCCAGGCCTGATTCGCTCTGGACAACGTCATAACCGATCGCCGGCTTCTCGCCCTCCAGCACCGAAAGCGCCTTGTCGGCATCACTCGACGGGACGGTAAACGTCATGTCGGTGCGGGATCCGTCCTCGGAGATGTTCTGGACAATCATGTCGACATTTATATGGGAGTCGGCAAGTGGCCCGAATATCGCCGCAGAAACGCCCGGCCGGTCGGCAAGCCGCCTGAGCGAAATCTGCGCTTCATCCTTGGCGTAGGCAATTCCGGTAACGACTTCCTGTTCCACGATTTCTTCCTCGTCGCAAATAAGAGTTCCGGGCGGATTGATCAGATCGCTCATCTCGGGCGCATTCGGATCGTCAAAACTCGACCGTACAAAGGTCCTCACCTTGTGCACCATGGCCAGTTCCACTGAACGGACCTGCAGCACCTTGGCGCCCAGGGAAGCCATTTCCAGCATTTCCTCGAACGCGATCTTTTTCATCCGTCGTGCCTTGGGGACAACACGCGGATCGGTGGTATAGACACCGTCGACATCGGTATAGATATCACAGCGGTCCGCCTTGACGGCCGCAGCGATTGCCACAGCGCTGGTATCCGATCCGCCCCGGCCGAGTGTGGCGATCCGGTTGTCCGGGCCGATCCCCTGGAATCCGGCCACAACCGCAACCTGCCCCATTTCGAAACGCCGGATGAGTTCGCTCCCGTCGATATCGAGAATTCGCGCGGCGCCATGGGCATTGTCGGTCTTCACCGGAATCTGCCAGCCTTGCCATGAACGGGCGTCCACGCCCATGGATTGCAGCGCAATGGCAAGCAAGCCGCTGGACACTTGTTCGCCGGAAGCAACAATCGCATCATATTCGCGGGCATCATAGACAGATGCACTGGCGCCGGTGACCTTTGGCATTGCCTGCACCCAGCCGACCAACTCGTTGGTCTTGCCGGCCATGGCAGAGACCACGACAGCCACCTGGTGCCCGGCGTCAACTTCACGTTTGACATGCCGGGCAACATTATGGATCCGGTCAAGGTCGGCAACCGATGTGCCGCCAAACTTCATCACGATGCGGGCCATATTGAATTATCCGCTGGCTGGCCCGTTTCCGGGCAAGAAAAACCGCTCCTTGTTCGGGAGCGGAGAGTGGCGGTCTCATAACCAAATTTCCCGCAGCCTGCAACCGGATGGATCGTGCGACTTTGCCGACCCTTGACAAGTCCGGCCCGACGCCCGAGTTGAAGGCACAGGATTTAACGCTGGAGAGACCGATGGACCCGACCGCAAGGACAACGATTGATCAGGTCGAAGTCGAGCGCTTCTCGGCTATGGCGGCGGAATGGTGGGATCCGCAAGGCAAGTTCCGTCCGCTGCACAAATTCAATCCGGTGCGCCTGACTTACATTCGCGATCATGTTGCAGCGCATTTTGGCCGTGATCCCAGGGGTGACAAGCCCTTGGCGGGACTTAGGATTCTCGACATCGGCTGTGGCGGCGGGCTGCTCTGCGAGCCTATGGCGCGCATGGGCGCGGAAATGCTGGGTGCCGATGCATCGCAGACCAATATCGAAGTGGCCTCAATTCACGCCAGGCAAGGCGGCGTCAATGTCAGTTACGAGGCGGTGACGTCGGAGCAACTGGCCGAGCGCGGCGAGAAGTTTGACGTGATCCTCAACATGGAAGTCGTCGAACACGTCTCCGATGTCGATTTGTTCCTTACGTCTTGCGCCGAAATGGTTAAACCCGGCGGCCTGATGTTCATCGCCACCATCAACAGGACCATGAAGGCGATGGCACTCGCGATCGTCGGAGCGGAATATGTACTGCGCTGGCTGCCGCGCGGCACCCATCAATACGAAAGGCTGGTGCGGCCGGAAGAAATCGAAAAGCCGCTTGCGGCATCGGGATTGCGCATCATTGACCGGACCGGCGTATTCTACAATCCGCTGCAGGATCAGTGGAACCTGTCGCGGGATATGGATGTCAACTACATGATGCTGGCCGAGAGATCGAAAGCCGTCTGATTTCAGACCGGCATCGACCGGACTTGCTTCAGCATATCCTGTTGTCCCGGTGCATTTGCCTCCACCAGAGCCTTCACCCGTGCGCGATCAACCTGTGTTGGTTGTCCTTCCATGGAATATGGGTGTTTGAACGTGAAAGCCAGCGGCCCCGGACCATGATCGTGCAGCCGCTCCAGCTTTCTGGCGCCTTGCTCCCAGTCCGGTCGTCTGCCCGCTTCAATCCACCACAACACCAGCGGCGGCCAGTCGTTCGAGGTGTTCCAGTTGCGCGCATTTTTGAGCGCCTCGGCATGCACTCCGGCATAGGAAAACGCCGACAGGCTTTCGATATCTTCCCACAGTGACAATGATGATGGCCCGGAGTCATGCCCGCTGCCCATGATAAAACGCGGGAACACCTGAACGCCCCAGCTTCCCGGCCCCGGCTCACCGACATAACCGGATCGTCCGACGAAGCCCGCAGCTTTCTCCGCTGCTGCAAAATTCACCGGTTCGCGGCGCACAAAACCCTGCACTTCGGGAGCATCGTAACTGGCGACATGCAGGCCAAAATTATACATCGCCAGATGAAAGCCGGACGTGCTCATTTCAACTCAGATCTTCGGGAAATTCCGGCAGGGGCGCTATTTCGATGCCTTCCTCGACCAGTGACCTGGCGTCTTCCTTCGAGGCCTGGCCAATGATGCCGCGGGCCTCGGCTTCGCCATGGTGAATCTTGCGCGCCTCGTCGGCGAACCGGTCACCGACATCCTCCGAATTCTGCTTGACCGCTTTCACCATATCCCGAAGCTTGCGCATCATGTCGCGCTTTTCCGGATCCATTGCCAATGGTCGCGCCGGAGTATCCCGCGAGACGGCGACCGCCGGTGCCATCAGCGCCTTGCCGACCTCGCGTGATCCGCAACGCGGGCACTCGACCAGGCCGCGTTCGCTTTGCCCGTCGAAATCCGCGCTCGATGCAAACCATCCCTCGAACTCATGATCCTTGTCGCAATGCAAAGAAAACCGGATCACGCCACTTGCGCTCCCTTGGCTGATTGCAATTCACTTTCAATCCGGTAACTCCGGGCGTTCTTCAGATTTGGAATCCTGGCCCGCGCAATCTTGACCTCTTCAAGCGCCAGAGTGGCGACAATGACACCGGGTTCGCTGCCCTTGGCTTCGGCAATCACCCGGCCCCACGGATCGACGATCAGCGAATGACCATAAGTCTCCCGCCCATCCTCGTGCACGCCGCCCTGCGCCGCCGAAATCATGAATGCGCCGTTTTCAATTGCCCGGGCGCGCTGCAGCACATGCCAATGCGCCTCGCCGGTCTGTCGGGTGAAAGCCGCCGGCGCGGTCAGAATCTCTGCGCCGGCAAGCGCCAGATCGCGAAACAGATGCGGGAACCGGATATCGTAACAAATGCCCAATCCCAGTGTTGTGCCATCCAGATCAACAGTCCGGGCAACCTCTCCCGGCCGGTAAACCGCACTTTCACGCCAGCTCTCGCCATGGTCGAGATCTACGTCGAACATATGGATCTTGTCATACCGGCCCAGTACGCTGCCATCGGATCCGAACACCACTGCCCGGTTTGCGGCCATTCCTCCACCCACGTCAATTGCCGTGGAACCGATATGCAGACAGATGCCGAGTTCGTCCGCCAGCGCCGAGGCGGCGCGCAGCACCGGATCATCGGACTCTGGTCTAAGCATCCGCTGCAACCCTGCCCGGTCTTTCTGGATGGCGCCGGTCATCTCCGGCGTTTGAACATATCGCGCGCCACGAGAAGCAGCTTCGCGAACCAGTTCCTGCATCACCGCGATGTTTGCCTCCGGCGAAACACCCGAACGCATCTGGACTGCGGCGACAACGAGTTCGTTCATGGTTCAGGCTCCTGCCAGCATCGTATCGAGCTTGCCGGCACGCTCGAGCGCGTGCAACTCGTCGCAACCTCCGACATGAACGCCGTCAATGAAGATTTGCGGAAACGTCGCGCGACCGTTCGCCTTGGCGATCATTTCCTGTTTCAAATCCGGCGAAAAGGTCGCATCGTGCTCAGTGTAGCCCACACCCTTTCCATCCAGCAACCGCTTGGCCGCCGTGCAAAATCCGCAAAACTGTCGGGTATAAAGGGTTACGTCGGCCATTCGGTTCTCCAGCTGTTGTGCCGCCAATCGGGCTCTTCAGGCATATATGGTTTCCTCTCCCTGGCTTGCAACCCTGGCAAAGGTCAACACATTGACCTGGCTGGCACCGCCGCGCAGCAGCGCACGTGTCGCCGCCTCAACTGTTGAGCCGGTGGTGAACACGTCATCGACCAGCAGGACTTTCAGCCCGAGCAACCGCTGCGCCTGTGCGGGCTCTATCGAGAATGCGCCCCGGACATTGTCCTGCCTGGCTCTCAACCCCAATCCCACCTGTTGTCTTGTCTTGCGAACGCGGCGCATCGCGCCGGCCATGAACGGTTTGCCCGACAACCGTGCAAGCGCCCGCGCCAGCTCCGCTGACTGATTGTAACGCCGCGCAAACAACCTGCCGCGATGCAACGGCACGGCGACGATCACATCGCTGTCATCGATCACGTCCCTGCCTGCCCGAACCATCCATGCCGACATCATCACCGCCAGATCAGCCCGATCGGAATATTTCAGCCCATGGACGATATTGCGTGCTACCCCGTCATGAAACACTGCCGCGCGGGCTCTTTGATAAGGGGGCGGATTGGCGATCGCGTCAGGTGACACAAGACCCTCGCCCCTGTCATGATCGAACGGCAGGCCGGTAATCTCGCAATAGGGGCGCTCTATGAAGCGCACCGTCCCCCAGCAATCAGGGCACAACGCCGCGGCCTTTGCGGTCATTTTCCCACATCCGGCACACACCGGCGGGTAAACCACCTGCATCAATTGTGCCGCGCATCGCCCAAGCGAGCCTCTCAACCCACGCCTGCTCAGCCGATGTTCGGCGACCGACCGTCCGTTGCTGGCATGACTTGCTTCCACAGGGTTCATTGGTTGACATTACCGCCATTCCATCCAACAAGCGAGCCGGAGTTAATCCAGCGGATTGGATCATGGACCACCTCTTTGACCACACTCTCATGCGGCAACGCAGACTGCGAGCACTTGCCGGGTTCAACCCGGGTGCGGACTTCTTGGTCCGTAGGGTCGCCGAAGATATGGCCGATCGCCTTTCGGTGGTCGAACGCCAGTTCGAGCACCCTGTTCAGGTGCATGGCGGCCTCGCCGTTGCAGCCGAACTGATGTCCGCGACAGGAAAAACAGGCCATTTCAAATTTGTCGACCAATATGCCTTGCCGGGCCTTGATGTCGACGCCGTGGATCTCGCCGATCCTGATCATGTTCCTCTGGCTGCGGGAAGTGCGGATCTGATCGTCTCGCCGCTGGCGCTGCATATCACCAACGACACGCCCGGAGTTCTGGTGCAATTGCGCCGTGCGTTGAAGCCCGACGGATTGCTGCTCGCAGCCACACCCGGCGCCGGAACCCTGGGCGAACTGCGTGAAAGCCTGCTCGCAGCGGAAAGCGAATTGACCGGCGGCGCCAATGCCAGGGTTCATCCCTTCGCCGATATTCGCGATTATGGAGCCTTGCTGCAACGCGCGGGCTTCGCGCTGCCTGTGACCGATATCGATGACATTGTGGTCAGATATGCCGATATGTTCGGCCTACTCAAGGATCTGCGCGCAATGGGCATGACCTCACTGCTTGCCGACCGAAGCCGCATGCCGTTGAACAGGTCTCTTTTCATACGGGCCGCGCAGATCTATGCCGAACGATTTTCGGACCCGGACGGCCGTATCCGCGCCAGTTTTCCGATTATTCACCTGTCCGGCTGGGCGCCGCATGAAAGCCAGCAAAAGCCACTCAAACCGGGGTCCGCCAAGGCGCGGCTTGCCGATGCCCTGCGCACGCCGGAACAAAAACTGCCGCGCTGATGCTTTTGCCTTATCGTTCAAATGGATCCATTTGAACACGGCACGCGAGCTTACTGGGTGTTCTTGAGGTGTTGTGCCGCCCCATCCAACGAACCATTGATGGCATTGCCAAGTGTCGTGGCGCCTCCAATCAAGGCGACCGATATCAGCGAGGCAATGAGCGCATACTCGATTGCTGTTGCGCCAAACTTGTCAGCCAGAAACCGGCAAATCATTGATCTCATAGTCAAATTCCGATTCTGGTTGTGTGGTGAACTAACAGGGCCAGGTCAACAATCTCCGGTCTTTGTGCCATCATTTCCGATGATGCAAAGTGCGCCGGGACTATCCTGCAAAATCGACTTGCGGACCGTGTAGGTCGCGTTTCTCGATTTTTGCGGGATCGATCCGGTGGTGATGTTGTCATACTGGTCGGGCGTCCAGGCCACCCGCGACGACGGTGAACGTTCTGCAAGGATCGGCGTGAGAATGGTAGCGACAGCCACTGCAGCGGTCCCAAAAAGCAGTGCTACGCGAAGTGCGCCAAATCGCTTGGGCGGGTTTTCCACGCCGTCTCGGTCCATTACAGTCATCCAAAAATCACCGTCGGGCATAACGTCTCCACTGACAATCCATCCGGATCAGTCGCTCACCCTGATAGTGCGTGAAGGGAATTGAAGTTTTATTAACGTTAATATCGACGATCGAAATTTAGTGAGCCGCACATCCAATCGGGTGCACAAATAACACCATAAGGCTTTGAAATGATGCATGTAAAAGCATCACGGATCAGCACAGCCGAAAAACTCACACAAGATCGATGAGATAGGGAACGAGCGGTTCGTCGGCAGGCGGCATCGGGTAATTTCGCATTTCACGAGGGCGGACCCATTTCAGCGCCTGGCCCTCAAGCCCCTGGGCGGTTCCCTCGAACCGGCGGCAGATGAAAAGCGGCATCAACAGATGAAAATCGTCATAGCTATGACTGGCGAAAGTCAGCGGGGCGAGACAGGCTTCCCTGGTCGTCACCCCGATTTCCTCGATGAGTTCGCGAATCAGCGCCGCTTCGGGTGTTTCCCCTGCCTCGACCTTGCCGCCGGGGAACTCCCAGAGTCCGGCGAGCCTTTTTCCCTCCGGCCTCTGCGTCAACAGCACCCGCCCATCGGCATCGACCAGTGCGCAGGCGGCAACCAGCATGATTTTCTTGATATTCATTGGATCAGTAACCCGGTTGCTGGCGATAGGCGTAGCGGTAGACTTCATCAAATCCCAGCCCTTTGTAGAGCGCGACTGCCGCGATATTTGCACTCTCGACCTGCAGCCAGGCGGTTTCAGCGCCTCGGTACCGCGCCCAACGAAGTGCAGCCCTGACGACGTCGCGACCATGCCCTGCGCGCCGCTTGTCAATCCGCGTGGCAAGTTCGAACAATCCGGCCAGATCATTGTCATGAACGCATAGCGCGGTCGAAAGCGGGCCTGTCGCCTCTTCTTCCAGAACAAACAATCCACTGGGCGGACGGATCGCGCTCAGCACCTCGGTCAGACCGGGCTTGAGCGATTGATCGCGATCATGCACCGAAATGGCGGCATCGACATAGCGACCGACATCCTTGAGCGGCAGATGATCCATCCCGCCATCAATATCGAGATCGTCAATTTTACCGGTCATGACTATCGTTTCTTCAAAACGGCGCCAGCCGAGCGCATCAAGGTATGATTCCAGCGGTGGCGGCGCCAGTGGGGTCTGCCGGAACACCAGCGGCCGGTCATAGGAATCAAACCGCCGGGCAGCGCGCTCAACCCGGACTTCGATATCGTCATGGTCTGAAGGATCAAGCGGGTTGACGGAATTGAGCCGTTTTGACGGATGACCCGCGGTCAGCCTGATCTGCCAACTGCCGTCATACTGGATCGACGCGGCGGGCCAGGCGCGAAATCCAACGGCTTCAAGCCTTCTGACTATGGCTAGGTTTGGCACGGCACGCCCCGTTTTCGACGATGAATTCTCCCGCTCAACTGCGGTAGTCACCATTGATCTCAACATAAGCTTTCGTCAGGTCGCATGTGAAGACCCGAGCCCTGCCGCGGCCAATCCCGAGATCGACCCTGATGGCAATTTCATCCTGCTTCATAACGTCCGACGCGGCCGCTTCGCTGTAGCCGGGATCGCGTTCGCCATCCACGGCCACCCGCACATCACCGAACCAGATCGCAAGCTTGTCACGTTCCGCCTTTTCGCCGGCCTTGCCAACCGCCATGACAACGCGGCCCCAATTGGCGTCTTCGCCGGCAATCGCGGTCTTGACCAGCGGCGAATTGGCGATTGACCGGGCGATCCGACCCGCCGCTCTTGCCGAAGCCGCGCCGGTGACAGTGATTTCGACCTGCTTGCGGGCACCCTCGCCATCACGCACAATCTGGATTGCCAGATCCTCCATCAAGCTGGACAAGGCCTTGGAAAAATCCCGGGCACGAGGGTCGCTGGCCAGGCTAATGAGGCCGGCTCCGCGATCGGCGGCAACACCGGTCGCAAACACCATCAGCGTATCGGAGGTCGATGTATCGCTGTCGACCGTGACCGCATTGAATGTCGCGCCGACGTGACGGCTCAGCATCGCCTGCAAGGCGGAAGGCTCGATATCGGCGTCGGTGACGATGAAGGACAGCATGGTCGCCATGTCAGGTGCGATCATTCCCGCACCCTTGGCCATGCCATTGAGTGTAACCGTCACACCGTCGATCCGCGCAGTCCTGGTGGCGACTTTTGGATAGGTGTCGGTGGTCATGATAGCCCGCGCCGCATCAATCCAGCGATCCGGGCTTGCCGTAACCGCCATCTGGTCCAGAACCATTGCGAATTTGCTTGCATCCAGCGGTTCGCCAATGACACCGGTCGAAGCCAGGAATACCTCGCTTTCGGAACATCCGACCGCCGCCGCTGCCGCCTTCGCGGTCAGCTCGGTCGCGTCGCGGCCCTTCTGGCCGGTAAAGGCATTGGCGTTGCCGGAATTGACCACCAGCGCCCGCGCCTGACCTCCACCGAGATTGCCCCGGCAAAAATCCACCGGAGCGGACGGACATTTTGAGGTGGTGAACACCCCGGCCACCGCCGCGGGCTTGTCAAACACCATCAGCATGACATCCGTCCGGTCCTTGTACTTGATCCCGGCCGCTGCCGTTTGAATGCGAACGCCGGCAATCGGCGGAAGCTCGGCATAAGATTTCGGAGCCAGCGGGGATATATCGGTGGACATCAGGCGACCCTCTCTACAAACGTCCGGCCGGAACGGCCTTTACTGCTGCTGGTTGATGGCCTCGTAGGCAGTCTTCAGGTCCGGGTCGAGAACTTCGATTTCGACTTCCCCGCGGGCTTCCTTGATGAGATCTCCATAGCGCTCGCGCATGACCACCTGGCGCACCTGGTCGGCAACCTCCTCGAACGCAGGTGGTGCGGCCTGGCGACGGTCTTCCAGCTTGATGACGTGCCAGCCGAACTGGGTCTTGACCGGCTCCTTGGCGTATTCACCAGGCTTGAGCGCAAACGCAACGGCCTCGAACTCGGGAACCATACGACCCTTGGTGAAAAATCCCAGATCGCCGCCTTGCGCGGCGCTTGGGCCGGTGGACTTCTCTTTGGCCAACTCGGAGAAATCCTTGCCCGTATCAAGCTCGGCGATGATTGCCTTGGCTTCTTCCTCGGTTTTGACAAGGATATGGCGAGCGCTGACTTCTTCTTCCGTGGGGGTGGCAGCCACTTCCTTCTCATATCGCGCCTTGATATCGGCATCTGTCACCGGATCGACAACGGTCGATTTGAAAATGGCGTTGTGCAGGGCACGATCGCGCTGGAACACCATCAGTTTCTTGAAGTCCTCGCTCTGGTCGAGCTTCTCGGCTTCGGCCTTCCGGGCCAGCGTTTTGATATCGATGACGGCGGCGAGAGCCGCGACGCGACGCTGATCATCGGGCAGCCGGGCAAACTGCGGGTCAAGATCACCCTCCGCCAGCGTCAGCTCCGACGCAAGAATCTCTACACCTGAGACGGTGGCCACCACCGGGTCGGCTTCATCAGCCGCATGACCCTGGACTGGCAGAAAAGCGATTGCACTGAAGAGAAGCGTGGTTGCGAGCTGCGATAAGCGCATGGGGAGACCTTTCCTTGTGAGGCTTGTTCCGGGCGGCCAACCAGGTGCATGTGAATCTGGGCCACCTTAAGACGACCTTTCGCCGCCGTTGACATCGTTCGAGCCCCCTCTTATCTGTCAGCCAACCGTCCGTCCAGACGGCTTTCGCCTGAAGAAGGTTATCGGGACGGCGTTTTTCAATCGATTTGCCGGTCGCAGGCCAGCGCCGGTTTTTAGCCTTGCTCCAAGTGCAGCCCTAGGAAAGGACCATTGTAATGGTCAAGTTCGGCGCAATCGCCCGTAAATTGTTTGGTTCATCAAATGACCGCCGGATCCGGGCTTATCAACCTAAAATTGACGCGATCAATGCCCTGGAACCGGAACTCGTAGCGCTCAGCGATACTGAACTGGCGGACCGGACGAAACAGTTCCGCGATCAGATTGCCGCGGGCACCGAGCTCGACGATCTGTTGGTGCCGGCGTTTGCGACCGTGCGCGAAGCTGCGCGCCGCGCCATCGGATTGCGGCCGTTTGACGTGCAACTGATCGGCGGCATGATCCTCAACGAAAACGCCATCGCCGAAATGAAGACCGGCGAAGGCAAGACGCTGGTCGCTACCCTGGCGGTCTACCTCAACGCATTGGCCGGAAAAGGCGTGCACGTTGTCACCGTCAATGACTATCTGGCCCGGCGCGACGCCGAATGGATGGCCCGGATTTATGGCTTCCTGGGCCTGACGACAGGCATCGTCGTGCATGGCATGGAGGATGATGAGCGCCGGGAAGCCTATGCCTGCGACATCACCTATGCCACCAACAATGAGCTCGGTTTCGACTATCTTCGCGACAACATGAAATATGATCGCGCCCAGATGGTTCAGCGTGGCCACAACTACGCAATTGTCGACGAGGTGGACTCGATCCTGGTCGATGAAGCCCGCACGCCGCTGATCATTTCCGGACCACTTGATGACCGCTCGGATCTCTACAACAGAATCGACGTGCTGATCGGGCAGCTTGAACCTGACGATTACGAACTCGACGAGAAGCAGCGGTCCGCCACATTCACCGAATCCGGCACCGAAAAGCTGGAAGCCATGCTGGCTGAAGCTGATATGCTCAAGGGTGAATCACTTTACGATGTCGAAAACGTCGCCGTGGTCCACCACATCAACAATGCGCTCAAGGCCCACCGGCTTTTCACCCGCGACAAGGATTATATCGTCCGCAACGACGAGATCGTCATCATCGACGAATTCACCGGCCGCATGATGCCGGGCCGGCGTTATTCGGAAGGTCAGCATCAGGCGCTGGAAGCCAAGGAAGGCGTCAAGATCCAGCCGGAAAACCAGACGCTGGCATCGATCACGTTCCAGAACTATTTCCGGATGTATTCCAAGCTTGGCGGCATGACCGGCACGGCCTCGACAGAAGCCGAGGAATTCGGCGACATCTACGGACTTGAAGTGGTGGAGGTGCCGACCAACGTGCCGATCGCCCGTATTGATGAAGATGATGAGGTGTACCGCACCGTCGAGGAAAAATATCAGGCTATCATCGACGACATCAAACTGTCGCGTGAGAAAAAGCAACCGGTTCTGGTGGGGACCACATCCATCGAAAAGTCGGAAATCCTCGCCGATTTGCTGCGCAAGGCAGGCATCGAAGACTTCAAGGTGCTCAACGCCCGCTACCATGAGCAGGAAGCCTATATCGTCTCCCAGGCCGGTGTCCCCGGTGCGGTCACTATCGCCACCAACATGGCCGGCCGCGGCACCGACATCCAGCTTGGCGGCAACGCCGACATGCGCGTTGCCCAGGAACTCGGGGACATGCCCGAAGGTCCCGAGCGCGATGAAAAAGAAAAAGTCATTCGTGCCGAGATCAAGGCACTCAAGGATGAAGCAATCGCAGCCGGAGGCCTTTATATCCTTGCCACAGAGCGTCATGAAAGCCGACGCATCGACAACCAGTTGCGTGGCCGGGCGGGTCGTCAGGGCGACCCCGGCCGTTCCAAGTTCTTCCTGTCGCTGCAGGATGATCTGATGCGCATTTTCGGCTCCGAGCGCATGGACAGCATGCTCAAGACGCTTGGTCTGAAGGACGGTGAGCCGATCATCCATCCCTGGATCAACAAGGCGCTGGAGCGCGCGCAGAAAAAGGTCGAAGCCCGCAACTTCGACATCCGCAAGAACCTGCTCAAATTCGACGACGTCATGAACGACCAGCGCAAGGTTGTATTCGAACAGCGCAAGGAACTGATGGATTCGGAATCGATTTCCGAGACCATCGAGGACATGCGGCAGGAAGTCATTGACGGGCTGGTCACCCTGCACATTCCTGAAAGAGCCTACGCCGAACAATGGAATGTCGCGGAGCTCAAGAAAGGCGTCCAGGCCTATCTCAATCTCGATTTGCCGATTGAACAATGGGCAGCGGAAGAAGGCATTGCCGAAGACGACATCCGCAGCCGCATCATCGAAGCCAGTGACAATCTCGCCAGGGAGCGGGCTGAGCGGTTCGGTCCCGAAATCATGACCTATGTGGAGAAATCCGTTGTTCTCCAGACGCTCGACCATCTCTGGCGCGAACATCTGGTCAATCTCGACCACCTTCGCTCGGTGGTCGGATTCCGCGGCTATGCACAGCGTGATCCGCTTCAGGAATACAAATCCGAGGCCTTTGAACTGTTTCAGGCCCTGCTTGCCAACCTGCGCCAGGCCGTCATGGCGCAATTGATGCGGGTCGAGATCGTGCGCGAAGCCGCCGCCACACCGGAACCTGAATTGCCGGAAGGCATGGAAGGCCACCATGTCGATGCCACCACCGGACAAGATGAGTTCGATTCATCGGGAACGCAACTGGCCGCAGCAGTCGTGGCGCCCGAAGACCGTGATCCGCAAGACGAATCCACCTGGGGCAAGGTCGGCCGCAATGAGGCTTGCCCGTGCGGTTCGGGCAAGAAATACAAGCATTGTCACGGTGCCTACTAGTGGTGCGATCCTGACAGATGGTTCCCATCTGTCAGGACAAATCGCCCCATCAGATCAATAGCTTGTGGGCTGACTTTTCGAAACAGATGGGTATCATCTGTTTCGGTCAGACCACTAGGCCCGTTCATCCTTCAGACCGGGTTTCTGATTGAAAATGGCCGGATCCGCAGGCGCGGGTTCGGCCATTTTCGATTCCGCACCTGCGAATTCCAAGACATCATGCCATGCATTTCTGGCGCATTTTCCAGCCGGGGAATCTCGCGCCCGCGCCGGATAAACCAGACCGTTGCGGTGTTGTGCCGGCAGGATCATCCCAGTCCCGAAATACACAATTCCTGACGTTGCCACTCAAACCGTTTCTTAACATCGCCATGACAAGGTGCTTGCGCAACAACAGGATAGACACCTGACCATGACGTTGATCAACACCGCCGGCAAAATACTGCCGCCGCGCTACGCAGCGCGGCTGATGCCGGTATGTGATCGTCTGACCACGCTCCTGACCGCGACGGACGAAACCAGTGCGGCAAGCCGCATGGCCATGATTGCCTTTGCCATCCGCATTGTCAGCGCAGCGATCGCCTTTGTTTCCCAGATAATCCTGGCCCGCCTGATGGGCGAATTCGAATACGGCGTTTTCGTCTTTGTCTGGGTGATCGTTATTATCCTGGGCAATCTTTCCTGCCTCGGGTTTCACACTGCCGTTATCCGGTTCCTTCCACAATATCGAACGGCGGGAGCTGACGAAGCCATCATGGGGCTCACCGCGACAGCGCGGATATTTGCGATGGTGTCGGCCACGCTGATAGCCGCCACCGGCATCGCCGCGCTGTATCTGCTTGGCGACAAGATCGAATCCCACTACGTCCAGCCGCTGTTCGTAGGCGCCTTCGTGCTGCCGATGATTGCCTTGGGGGATGTGCTCGACGGCACCGCCCGCGCCAATGGCTGGCCCGTTCACGCGCTCAGCCCCACCTACATTGTACGCCCGCTGCTCATTCTTGCCTTCGTCGCTTGCGCCATTGGGCTGGGACGAATGGCAGACGCCAATACCGCCATTCTCGCAGCGCTTGCAGCGGCCTATCTGACGACAATCGTCCAGTTTCTTGTGGTGACCGGCAAACTCCGGAGCCGGTTTCCGGCCCGCCGGGTGGAGATCCATTTCAGGACGTGGCTGTTGGTCGCCTTCCCGATCTTCCTGATCGAGGGCTTCTACTTCATGCTCACCAATGCCGATGTCATCATTGTCGGGCTGTACCTTCCGCCGGAAAAGGTGGCCGTGTATTTCGCCGCAGCCAAGACCATGGCGATGGTTCACTTTGTCTATTTCGCCGTCAAGGCCGCCGCGGCACAGAGGTTTTCAGGCCTTGTATCGGGCGCCGACCACGCCGCTCTGTCGGCATTCGCGCGCCAGACCGTGCAGTGGACCTTCTGGCCCTCGCTGCTGGTTGGCGGTCTGGTGATCGCCGCGGGACCGTTCCTGCTTTCCCTGTTTGGACCGGCATTTCAGGATGGTCACATGATCATGGTTGTGCTTTTTGCCGGCATTCTCGCCAAAGCCATGATTGGTCCTGGCGAAGTCTTGTTGACCATGGCGGGTGAACACAGGATCTGCGCGGCGATCTACGCGGTGGCTCTGGCTGCCAATCTTGCCCTCAATGTCACGCTGATCCCGGCCTGGGGATTGCTCGGCGCGGCGACCGCCACAGCCTCCGCCATGGTGGTGGAGGCGAGTTTGCTTCACATCATCGTGCGGCGAAGACTTGGAATCGTCATGTTCATTGCCTCCCGCGCGCCTGCAAGCCACCGACATTCCACAGCGGAGGTCGTATAAGATCATGGCTTCCAGTCCCATTACTCACGAAGAAGTCGCGAGCCAGGCCAACACGCTGATTGGCGAATTCGCCGATGTCGAGACTGCCCGCCCGCTGCCCGACCACGAAATCGCTGTCGGCCGCAGGGGCAGGCATCTGGCAATCTATCCCGCACGCGCGGGCTACGAACTGCAGGAAGAACTTGATTTTCTGACGAACCGGGCCCTGGAACCGAATGTGTTCTTCTCGGGCCGCTTCCTGGCACCTGCAATGCCAAGGCTTGAAGACCGGGTCATTCGCCTCATGCTGATGCGTGATGAAACCGAAACGCATTCCCGCATGCGGCTGATGCTGCCGTTCTCGGTCGAAAAACCCGGATTTTCGGTCGGTGCCTCCATTATCCGCGCCTGGGCCAATCCTTTCGGTCCATTGGGCACCCCGCTGCTTGATCGTGAAGATGCCGCCGAAACGTTCGACAACATGCTTGAAGCACTTGGCCGGCCTGATTCCGGCTTGCCCGGCATCCTCGTATTGCCGGATATGCGGCTGAACGGTCCGGTGGCCCGCCTGATGCGCGCCGTTGCCGCGGGCCGCAATCTTTCAGTCGTCGTCACCGACGAGCTTGAGCGGCCATTTCTGGAAAGCACGCTGGACGTCGATGAATATCTCGCCAAGTCGGTTTCCCCGCGTCACCGCCACGAGATGCGCCGGCAATGGCGCCGCCTGTCCGAGCACGGAGAACTCACCTACACGGTGGCCCGCCAGCCCGAAGAAGTCCGCTTCCACCTCGAGGAGTTCCTGACGCTTGAGGACTCGGGCTGGAAAGGCCGCCGCAAGTCCGCAATGGTTGCCGACCGCTATCGCGCGGCCTTTGCCCGGGAGGCGATCAACAGTCTCGCCGAAACCGACAGCGTGCGCATTCACAGCCTGGCGCTCGATGGCGAGCCGATTGCATCAATGATCGTGTTCGTCGCATCGGGCGAGGCGTGGACCTGGAAAACCGCCTATGATGAAACCTATGCGCGCTATTCGCCGGGCAAGCTGCTGGTTGACCGGCTCACCGAGTGGCATCTGGATGATCCCAACATTCTGCGAACCGATTCCTGCGCGGTGCCGGATCATCCGGTGATGAGCCGCATGTGGACGGAGCGGGAAAAGATGGGCACAATGGTCATTGGTCTTGATCCTAGGCATGACCGCGATGTGCGGCAGGTCGCAACCCAGCTCCATATCTACCGCAACACCCGCAATATAGCCCGGCTTCTGCGGGAAAAAATACGCGGCATGGCCCGCCGCTGATCAGGTCTCGTCTGCTGTCGTTCGGATACCTGCCTCGTCAATCGCCCGGTCTCTGAGAACCCGCCGGATAACCTTGCCGGTGGTGGTCAGGGGCAGACTGTCGACAAATTCGATCTCACGCGGATACTCATGCGCCGACAGCCGGATCTTGACCCAATCGCGAACCGACGCAGCCAGACCCGGATCCGCCTCAACCCCGGGCGCGACCACGATATAGGCCTTGACGATTTCGGTGCGCATGGGATCGGGTTTGCCCACAACCGCGGCCAGCGCCACGGCGGGATGGCCGGTCAGGCAATCCTCGATCTCGCCCGGTCCGATCCGGTAACCGGAAGACGTGATCACATCGTCGTCGCGGCCGAAAAATGAAAAATATCCATCGCTGTCTCGAACGCCCTGATCTCCGGTGAGCATCCAGTCTCCGATGAATTTGGCTTCGGTCGCCTCTTCGTTTTGCCAATAGCCCAGAAACATGACCGGATCGGGACGCTTGACGGCGATCTGGCCGGAGATTCCGTCGGCAACAACATGCCCCTGATCATCAATGATTGCGACCTGGTGCCCGGGAACGGGCTTGCCAATGGCGCCGCCACGGCTGACACCCAGCCCGACAGCGGATGCCAGCACCAGATTGCATTCGGTCTGGCCATAGAACTCGTTGATGGTCAGCCCCAGTACCGCTTTCGCCCACTCATAGGTTTCACGGCCCAGCGCTTCGCCACCGGATCCAATCGTGCGAAGTCCGAGTCGGTAGCGCGACAGTGGATCGGACACGGTGCGCATGATCCTCAGCGCAGTTGGCGGAATGAACGCATTGCGAACCTCCATCTCCGCCATGATCCGGTAGGCCAGTTCCGGATCGAACTTCTGCGCCTTGGACGAAACCACGGGAACGCCCAGCATCAACCCGGGCAAAAGCACATTGAGCAGGCCGCCGGCCCAGGCCCAGTCCGCCGGCGTCCACAGCTTGTCGCCGGGTTGCGGCATGAATTCATGGTGGGTTTGAACCCCCGGGATATGGCCGATCAGCACACGATGCCCGTGCAACGCGCCCTTTGGCGGACCGGTCGTGCCGGAGGTGAAGATCATCATCGCAGGGTCTTCGGCTCGGGTCTCAATCGCGACCGGCGCATCTGAATGACCATTCTCCAGCCTGCTGAAGCAGATCTCAGCATCTGCATCATCAAGGGCCTCATCTCCGGCATCGTCTCCGGCGACGATGATGGCTTCAAGCCCGCTCAGACGCTGCCGGATGGCAATCACCTTGTCCCGCCCCCCGGCAGTGGTCACCAGCACCTTGGCGCCGGAGGCGGCCAGCCTGTGTTCAACGGCCTCAACCCCGAACAACAACGCCAGCGGCACGGCGATGGCGCCCAGCTTGTAAATCGCGACATGGGCGATGGCCGTTTCAAATCCTTGCGGCAGCATCAGCGCCACTCGATCCCCGGTTTGCACACCAAGAGACCTGAGCCCCCTTGCAAACGCATTGGAACGCCGCGCCAGTTCCTCATAGCTCAACCGGTCCGGCGCCCCGTCAGGATTGAAATGCTCAAGGCAGATCCGCCCGGGATCGCGCTCTGCCCAAGCGTCGGATACGGCACTGCCGATATTGAAGAATTCAGGAACGTCCCACTCGAAACGCGAGGCGATGTCATCAAGACTCTGTCCGGCCGGCAACAGCATGAATGATAATCCTTGCACGAACGCCTCGGTCCGCCCGCAGCGAGACTGATTGGCGATAAGACAATATACGTCGGCAATCCCTATCAGGCGTTGGGTTTGGTTTGAAGAGGTCCAGCATTTTTGCCGCAGGTCCGGTCCGGCATGAACATATGGTGCAGCCCCCACCTCCGCAGACATTTCGCCGTCAAACATTTGATGATCTGCCGTGAATATCACGAACCAGACTTTCTTGCCGGTTCTCGAACAATACGAATGACCACGAAGGCGGCGTGACAAAACAGCTAGAAGGTGTAGGTGAGACCGAGCCTCGAACCGAACCAAGCGCTATGGCTTGGAGGGCAGCAAAGCGCAAAAAGAATGGTGCCCCCTTCCGTCGCCGCACTAGGAAGCTAATTATTTGATTTTATATAATATTCTATCCAGAAAATCATGAAATACCAACAAAAATACCAACAATTTGACTGCTTGAGTATATCCTGCTGGCTGCGAACGATTAAGCCATCAAAAAAACCGCCCCCGGAGGAGCGGCCTTATTTGGTGCTATCTTAGCTTGTTAACGGCCAGACCGCGTTTTCTGATCTAATAAGCGAGTACAAGTTGCACTCATTGCGCCTTCCCGTCAATGTCACTTGGGTTACGCGGGAGAGGTAAATTGCAGAACAAGCTTTTTTCATTCGACATAGGGACCAACTCCATCGGCTGGTGCGTGCTCGGTCTCAATGCAAAGTCCGAGCCTAATCGCATCATTGATATCGGCGCACGGATTTATTCCGATGGCCGTGATCCACAATCGAAAACCTCTCTGGCTGTTGCACGGCGTGACGCACGAGCCATGTCGCGTCGGCGAGACCGGTATCTCAGACGCCGTAAGGCAACCCTTCGTACCCTCATCGACTATGGTTTAATGCCCGCAGACAAGTTGGCTCAAGAGGCGCTTCTGCGGGAGACCGGTGACCGAAAGGCTGAAGAAAGCATGAACCCATATGCGTTGAGGGAAAAGGCGCTTTCGGAAAAGCTACCACCTGCTTACTTGGGCCGAGCATTCTTTCACCTCGGACAAAGGCGCGGATTTAAATCCAATCGCAAGACTGACCGCAAGGACAATGAAAAAGGCGTCATTGCGCTTGGGATTGAAGAGCTGCATGCCGAAATGCATAGGTCGAAATCTCCTACACTCGGGGCATGGCTAGCGATGCGCCGTGAGCGGGGATATCCAACTCGGCTTCGGGCCGGTTCAGAGGTTTTCGATGAGGATGGCTATGCGTTCTACCCCGAGCGGACGCTGTTGGAGGATGAGTTCCAGCAAATTTGGGATGCGCAGGCTCAATATTACCCGGAGATTTTAACCCCCGAACGGCGCGAGCACCTGTTTAATGTTATTTTCTATCAGCGCCCTTTGAAAAAGCCACGCGTTGGAAAATGCTCTTTCAATCCGCTCGAGGAAAGGCTGGCGAAAGCACACCCTCTGTTTCAGGAATTCCGCCTCTATAAAGAGGTAAACGATCTGGAGATTGTGCTGTCCGATCTATCGCGCAAGAAGCTGGACATCGAACAGCGCAACGCGCTGATCATGCTTTTGCGGAGCAAGAAAGAGGTATCATTCTCGACAATACGGAAAACACTCAAGCTCACGCCTGAGATGACGCTGAACAAGGAAAGTGAGAGCAGGCAGAAGCTCAAAGGCGACGAGGTCTATTCCACGCTTTCCGATAAGACGCGGTTTAGCGTGCAATGGAGCGGCTTCTCCCGACAGCGCCAATGGGAGATCATCCAGAAGCTTCGAAATGAGGAAATTCCGGAAGTACTGTTTGCCTGGCTGAAAGCTGAACTTGGGCTTGAAGGTGAAAAGGCAATAGCTATTGCCAATTCTTCGCTGCCGGAGGGCTATGGACGGCTGGGTGAAACGGCGTTGTCGTCCATGCTTGATGAATTGAAAGCGGCGGTGATTCCGGAATCCGAAGCCGCCAAACGCTGCGACTACGATCACTCCCGGTTGGGTGACGACCGGGAGGAAGGTGAGGCAATTTTGCCGCCCTATCAGGAAATTCTTGACCGGCACATACCGCCGGGTTCGGGCGATCCGGACGACCTCTATGATGTAAGGAAAGGCCGGATCACCAATCCGACTGTTCATATTGGGCTCAACCAGCTTCGTCGTCTCGTCAACCTGTTAATAGCGCGCCACGGTAAGCCGCAATTTATTTCAGTCGAACTTGCCCGCAATCTTCAGCTTTCGGACAAGCAAAAAACTGAAATCAACCGCAAGATTGCTAAGAACACGCGCGAGGCTGAAGGACGGTCCAGAAAACTTGTTGAAATGGGTAAGTCCGATACTGGATATAATCGGCTGCTGCTGAAGCTTTGGGAGGAACTTAATCAGGATAGGCCCGAAGATCGCGTTTGCATTTATTCCGGCAAGCCAATCAGCATCGGAATGCTGTTTTCTGCCGAGGTCGATATCGACCATATCCTGCCGTGGTCGAAAACGCTGGATGATAGCCAAGGCAATAAGATTCTTTGCTTGAAATCTGCAAACCGGCAAAAACGTAACCGTGCGCCTGCTGACGTGGCCGAGTGGCGGGATCGTTATAACGAGGTTATAGCGAGAGCAACTCGATTACCGAAAAACAAGCAATGGCGGTTTGCCGCCGATGCGATGGAAAAATTCGAAAAGGCTGGCGGATTTCAGACTCGGCAGTTGACGGATACTCAATATCTCTCTCGCATGGCACTTGAATATCTCAATTGCCTTTATCCATCGGAGGAACCGGATGAGCACGGTGTCTTGAAAAAGCGCAACCACGTGATTGTCTCACCCGGTCGCCTGACGGAAATGCTGCGCCGGAATTGGGGACTTAACAACATTCTTTCCGACCATAATCTCGGAGAAATGGCGCAGGAGAAAAACCGTAAAGATCATCGCCATCACGCGATTGACGCCGCCGTAATCGGCGTTACGACGCGTAGCCTGCTTCAGCGAATTTCGCATGCTTCCGGGCGTCTTGACGATGTCGATCTTGAAGATCTGGTAAAAAAAATAGTGGCCAGCAATCCGCCTTGGGAAGAGTTCCGCGAAGACTTAAAAAAAGCGGCAAATGTGATTGTGGTCAGTCACAAACCGGATCACGGAACAATTTCACGTGCCGCATATTCGCTAGGAAAGGGGCAGACGTCGGGCAAGCTGCACAACGACACGGCCTATGGGATCACTGGCGAGAAGGATGCCAAGGGCAACACGATTGTTGTGCGCCGCAAGCCTTTCATGTCGCTGGAACTCAAAGATATACCCTCAATTCGTGACGAAGAACTGAGAGCAGAACTTTTCAGTACTATTGGCGGCGTCTCGGACAAGAAGGTATTGCATGAAAAGCTAGTCCGATTCCGGACGGATCATCCGAAATTCAAGGGCATCCGTCGGGTGCGAATGACAGAGATCTTGTCGGTAATCCCCATTCATGATCGCCATGGTAAAACCTACAAGGGTTATAAGGGCAACGCCAACTATCGTTACGATGTCTGGGAAACACTGGATGGCAAATGGTCTTCGGAAGTGGTTTCCATGTTCGACGCCCACCAGCCCGGCTGGCAATCAACGTATCACAGGGACAATCCAACGGCGCGACGTGTCTTGAGTTTGCAACAGAACGATATGGTAGCCTACGAGGATTCGAAGGTCGGCTATACACTAGCGCGGGTTGTGAAATTCAACGTGGCTGGAATGATATATTTTTCGGAGCATAAGGAGGCCGGAAGCCTGAAGGCTCGGGATGCGGATAAAATAGACCCTTTTAGATATTTCGTAAAATCGGCAAACGGCTTGAAAGAAGTTGCGTGCCGCCAAGTTCGGATCGATGCCGCTGGCCGCGTTTTTGATCCGGGGCCACAAGATCGTGAAGCTAGGATAGCGCGGAAGATGGATAAATAGTTCTTTTTGCTATTTATGATTGATTTACGGCCTGATGTCACAATCGCACGATGGACCGGATTGTTGACATATCAACAGATGGCCTTCATTTGGCGATCTATCGAGGCTTTCTGACTGTTTCAAGCAGAGGCGCGGAGCGGGGGCGGATTGCGCTTGACGAAATAGGCGCACTGATCGTTCATGCCCACGGGATGACGTGGTCAAACCATGTTTTCGTCGAGATGGCTGCGCGCAATATTCCGGTTGTGCTTTGTGGCACCAACCACGCACCGGTGTCTGTCGTCTGGCCGCTGGAAGGCCACTACGCGCAAGGCGCGCGCCTGCGAGCACAGATAGACGCTTCCAAGCCATTAAGGAAACAACTCTGGCAAAAAGTCGTTGCATCCAAAATTCGCATGCAAGGGCATGTGCTTTCCGCCAATGGGCAGGAGGGTGGTGCATTTGAAATGCTGGCCCGCAAGGTCCGTTCGGGCGATCCTGAAAATGTCGAAGCGCAGGCCGCGCGCCGCTATTGGAAGACTCTATTTGGGAAAGGCTTTTCTCGGGACCAGAATGCTGATGGTGCGAATGCGCTCCTTAATTATGGCTACACCGTTCTACGGGCCATTGTCGCGCGCGCGATCTGTGCGTCCGGGCTACATCCAACCATCGGCATATTTCATTCAAACCGCGCCAACGCCTTTGCATTGGCTGATGACTTGATGGAGCCATACCGTCCACTGGTCGATCAGATTGTGGTCAATCTGGTCAACAGCGGCGTGAATAACGTTTCGTCAGAGGCCAAACAAGCCTTAACGTCCATTACAACTTTCGACTTCGAATCCGGCAAAGGCGTATCTCCATTGTCCATTCAGGTAGGACGGTTTGTCCATTCTCTCGCGGTTTCTTTCGAAACAGGCGAAGCAAAATTGGAATTGCCTGGAATCCCTTCGCCTCTCGAATTGGCGGGATTGGGTATGATGGCAATGCGGAGGGAGGAGTGACGCCCTTCAACAAACGAATCAACAGCGGGCCACGCCATTTGAGTGGATATCAAATCATGTGGATTCTTGTGACATTTGACTTGCCTGTGGAAACGAGAAAGCAGCGTGGGGCCGCAACCAATTTTCGGCACTATTTACTGGATCTTGGCTTTGAAATGAGTCAATTTTCCAATTACATAAGGTTCTGTAGCGGCAAAGAGCAGTTTGAAACCTATGTTCGCAAAATCGAGAGTTCACTACCCGAATGGGGCGATATTTACATCTTCCAATTTACTGACAGGCAATATGAAAACATTGTCAGGTTCTCCGATCAGGCACGGAAGAAGCCTAGAAAAAGCCCGGATCAGCTTGCTCTTTTCTAAAAAATCGGGCCTTTTTCATGCGCACAGCACCAAATTTCCCTTTATATTCAGGAAATTAACCGGGCATGGAGCTTATCAGATCAGAGAACGCGGTCCAGCTTATCAGATCAGAGAACGCGGTCCAGCCGCAACGCTGAGTTACGCGACCAACAGTTGCATTCCAGCTTATCAGATCAGAGAACGCGGTCCAGCCGCAACCGATAGGCGGGTGGCAGTATGTCGTCCGGGAGCTTATCAGATCAGAGAACGCGGTCCAGCCGCAACAGGCGATATCGAATGCCGCCGCCGTCACCCAGCTTATCAGATCAGAGAACGCGGTCCAGCCGCAACAACTGAGACAAGCCGGAGTTCTGAGCGTGAAGCTTATCAGATCAGAGAACGCGGTCCAGCCGCAACGCAGAAGGCCCGCGATGGTGATTGCCGGTTAGCTTATCAGATCAGAGAACGCGGTCCAGCCGCAACTGATCTGTTGAAGCATGTTGAACAGCTCACAGCTTATCAGATCAGAGAACGCGGTCCAGCCGCAACGAATTGCTGCAGCGGGCGCTGAAGGCTGCGAGCTTATCAGATCAGAGAACGCGGTCCAGCCGCAACTCCGGCCCAGCACGGAACCGGCCAATGACAAGCTTATCAGATCAGAGAACGCGGTCCAGCCGCAACTGTGAATGCAAGTGGAGAATGGAACAATGAAGCTTATCAGATCAGAGAACGCGGTCCAGCCGCAACTGAACGTGCCGCCGCTCACAGTCATCCCGGAGCTTATCAGATCAGAGAACGCGGTCCAGCCGCAACTATCCCTCGCTTGGCAAAGCGGGTGACCACAGCTTATCAGATCAGAGAACGCGGTCCAGCCGCAACGTCAAGGGCAACCCTGCAATCGCGGGGTGCAGCTTATCAGATCAGAGAACGCGGTCCAGCCGCAACACGAGCCGCAACGACATGGCGGCAGTACTGAGCTTATCAGATCAGAGAACGCGGTCCAGCCGCAACGCACATTGCGATCATGTATTCCGCCGATGTAGCTTATCAGATCAGAGAACGCGGTCCAGCGGCAACGAAAGACGGGATTGATGGTGTCGGCTTTGAAGCTTATCAGATCAGAGAACGCGGTCCAGCCGCAACCATCGAACCTAGCCCTTACCCTACGGCGTAAGCTTATCAGATCAGAGAACGCGGTCCAGCCGCAACGGAACGATCGTCACGACGCTGCATGGCCGGAGCTTATCAGATCAGAGAACGCGGTCCAGCCGCAACGTTCATGCCGACGCTTACAATACCCATTACAGCTTATCAGATCAGAGAACGCGGTCCAGCCGCAACTAAGACGGGTCCGCCGTGGACTAGGCTGGTAGCTTATCAGATCAGAGAACGCGGTCCAGCCGCAACAAGGGTGTTGACCACTTGACCACTTTTTTGAGCTTATCAGATCAGAGAACGCGGTCCAGCCGCAACGGGAGCCGCCACTACGTCCTGCGGCACGCCAGCTTATCAGATCAGAGAACGCGGTCCAGCCGCAACTGCGATCCAGATCACGTCAGGCTCGTCAGTAGCTTATCAGATCAGAGAACGCGGTCCAGCCGCAACGGATGCACCTACCTTGATGTAGATGCCCTCAGCTTATCAGATCAGAGAACGCGGTCCAGCCGCAACTAAGTGTAAACCTCAAACCTTCTTACGGATGCGCTCAACAAGCGCCGCTATCTGTTCGATGTCGCTTCCATTGTTTGTTTCTGGTTCGTCCTTGAGCGCAGCAATAACTTCCCCTTGTCTTTTTGTCGCCACCTCGCCGTAGCTCGTGAACGTCGTCATCACCCTTTCATGACCGGCATTCTGGCTCCATGCCTTGAATTCCTCAGGAGTCCGGCAGAGTGTTTCGCCCAAATGCGTGATCGTATCCCTGAAGCTATGCGGGTGGGCATAAGGCAGGCCAGCAGCTTCAAATGCGGCCTGAAAAATCTGTCTGATTGCCGCCCCGCTTTTCCAGTGGCTGCGAGAAAGCCCTAGAGCTCCGAACAACCCGCTATTAGTCAGCCCGGTTTTCGTAGCCGGGAATAGCGGATCATCCGGGCCAAACATAAGCATTTCCTTCAGGTGCCCCACCCAATCGCACACAATCCCCTCCACATCGTCGCCGACAGGGAAAAAGAAGGTGGTGAACGTCTTGCGGTTTTTTGTCCGCACATGGCGGGCATCCTGAAAAACATTCCTGTCTGCCAGATCGACATGCTTCAGACTGAAAGAGGCGATTGCATCAACGCGCGCGCAGGTCAGCAATGTAAACGCAACAATTGCACGGTCGCGCTTTTCAATGTCGCTGCCGATGGGCATTTTTGAGAGCACCAGCTTAATTTGCTCAATCGTCGGAACCTTCTTCTCCCGGCGTGCCGTGGCGATGCGGCTGTCATTGGCCGATGGATTAAAATAGTCCGCGTCGGCATAAGAGATACGGGACTTGTAACCGGACTGACCAGCCAGCCAGAACACGAAGGCCTTGAGCGCCATAAGTCGGGAATGGATCGTGGCCTTGGCCAGCGGTTTGCCGGTTTTCGCGTTCACCGCTTTTGCAAGGTGAGCCTTGTAACCCTTGGCCTGCTCGATGTGGAATTTCGCAAAGTCGCGATAATGCGACCAATGCTCAAAGCCTGCAATCGCCGCCGCTGCCATATCAACGCTGCTGACATCCATGCGCTTTGCCTCCTTGAGATAGTCGAAATAGCGGCGCTTGATCCGCTCGTTTTTCGGGTGGTGCTTTTTCATGCCAACGGCTCCTTGTTGAAGTGATCATTTCCACGGGGTTTACCCCTATCGATTAGGCGTGGCTGACCTTGGGGAAATGAAACCTCAGCTTGCCGCTCCAGAAGCGGTAATTTCGCAGCGCTGAAGGCCTTGTTCATGATTGTTCCGCAATCCGTACAGATGGCGCTGATCTGACCACTGAGAGCCGTGCGCGGTATGTAGTCGACCATTCCGCCCGCTGCTGCCTTCGGCTCCTGACAACGAAAACAGAAGCACTGGTGAAGCTCGCAGTGCTGCTTGGGCTTGTTCCGTTTTTGCAAAAAATCGCGCAGATCCGCACCAAGGATCAGATAAGGCCGCTGCTCTGCGAGATGCGGCAAGCCATCCTTCAGCCAGCGCAGAACCGTGCCTTTGGAAACGCCAAGTTCGCGCGCCGCTTCTTCCGAGGTGAAGTTGTAATGCAGCTTGATCGCCCGCCTGTTCGGGCGATGCCGGGCCATCTATCGGCCTCCGGTTTCAATCAGGGTTCTGATGTCTTCTACCCGCCACGCAGTGATGCGTGGTCCGAGCTTTACCGGCTTCGGAAATCGCCCATCCTTGATGCCAGCCCACCATGTGGATTTGCTGACAGGAATAGGCCCGTTCGGCGCGATGATTGCGGGCAACCGGACAAAGCCGGTAGTTGGCAGTTCAGTGTGGTTCGGCACGGTGTCACTCCATCCATTTGCAGATGGAGCGGTTCTAGATCGGCCAACAACGGCATAGGCCGAGTTCGGTTAAGGCCAAACCGAATTCGGTTTCGAAGTTTTAGTCGTTAATACCGCCTGGAAGCTGCTCTTTTGCTTCATTGAGATATTTTCGGATTGTATCTTCATCCAGCGTAAGACCGCGCAATTGAAGATCACTGCAAATCTCGCGCGCGGTCGCCGTCCTCGAAGCCTTAGGATCATACGCATATCCCGCAATTGCCATTCCGATGACAAGCCGCAAGAGGCTTTGGCGCTCGCGGCTCGCTGCTGAAATATTTGTGCCGCTGTTCATCCGCGATTCTAGTTCGGCGATCTGGTTGTCTTTTGCCGCAAGGGAAGCGTTTACGCGCTCCGATGCTCTCAATGCAGCATCATTGAAATCTGAAATCACTTTGGACAGCTCGGAATTTCGTTCGTCCGCCAAGCGCATTCGTTCCTCAAGCAGATCGATTATCTCCTGCCTTTGATCCGCAATCGTTTTCCAGTCGCCTATCTGCAATCCGAGCTTTTCGATTTCGTCGGTCATCTCCTCGGGCATTTCGAGACGAACGCGCTTGGCCCATGCCAAGAAGAATGTAGGAATCGTTAGATTGAAAAGCTGTCCCATTACGATCGCGCGTCGGACAATTTCACGGCGATCCGCAAAGGAATTCGCAAACGGTGAAACGTTCACGAAGGGTTCGATAGCCTTCCATGTCACTTGCCGTGGGTCTCTTCCGAAAGACAATGCAACAGCTTCGTCTTGAGACCAGTATGACGCAGACGCCCAATATGAGAAGTCAGCTTTGGCGAACGGTTTGTTAAAAGAGCGCTGCTGCTCTTCGAAATCGACACGCGCTTGGCGTAGTCTCGAATCGTCGGCTTGGGTTTTTGCGACAAGCTCACTCAATTGCGCAGGAGTAAGAGTTTCCAGATGTAAGCGATAAGCATTCGCTTCATTTGCACGCTCTTTGTTTTTGGCTGCTGCATCAGCACTCTTGCGCCCCTCTCTTTGTTCAAGAACAGATAGCCCACTAAGTGGAAAACGCCGTTGAACGAGATACCCGATCGGGTCGCTTTTCCAAAGCGGTGCAGGGAGTTTCGCCATTGTTTGCTCGTTTGGTTTCCAGAAGCCACAATCCTAAGTGTAAGTGCGGTCGAAATGCTAGCAGCATGAACGTTTAGGGTAGGAATGTCCTCAGTTTGAGGCGGCTTTGACCACTATTTCCGTTGCCCACCAATCTGCCATTTTAACCCTATCGTCCCAATAAAGTGCACGATGGTAAGCCCGGCGCACTTCATCCCCGCTGACGTGCCCGAGCTCCGCTTCAATCGCATCCGCAGGCCATAGGCCACTTTCGTTCAGCAATGTTGAAGCACTGGCGCGGAAGCCGTGCGAGGTGGCTTGATCCTTGCCAAAGCCCATGCGCCTTAGCGCCAAATTCATGGTGTTTTCGCTAAGCGGCCTTTCGGCAGATTGCGGTGACGGAAAGACCAGACGCCTGTTGCCCGTATGCCGATGGAGCTCTCGAAGGGCTTCGATGGCCAATGCAGGGAGAGGCTTTTTGTGTGCGCGCCGCATCTTGGCGCGCTCCTCAGGAATGATCCAAACCCCCTTGTCCAGATCGAATTCCTGCCATTCAGCTTGCCGCAATTCACCGGGGCGCGGGTAAAGCAACGCCATGAGTTTTAATGCAATGCGGGTTTCAACACTACCGGAATAGACCCATGCGGCGCGGATCAGTTCTGCAAAGCTATCCCAATCAGTAAGCGCGGCACGATGGGTCGCCTTCGGAGCAATCAGCGCCCCTCTAAGCCCAAATGTCGGATCGTTTTGAGCCCTTGCAGTCGCTATTGCATATCGGAAGACCTGACTAATCACCGCGCGCAAACGGCCTGCAGTTTCGTATTTGCCTAGGCCTTCAACCTTGCGCAGTGGAACCAGAATTTCAGAAGCGGTAATCTCCGCAATCGGCCTGCTTCCAAGCTCCGGCAAAGCCAAGCCCACCAGCCAACGCTTCTTGGACATGGTTGCCGTTGATTTGCCTTCGCGTTCGTTCTTGGCGAGAAATTCGGCGGCCAGCATTTCAAACGTGTTTGCGCAAGAATCGGCCTTGGTCTGCTTCTCCAGCCTCTGGCAATCCCTTGGATCAAGGTCACTCGCCAACTGCCTTTTTGCCTCTTCACGCTTGGCACGGGCGTCTGCCAATCCCACTGCGGGATAAGACCCGAAGGATAGAAGCTTTTGTTTGCCGCCAAACCGATAAGCCAGACGCCACAATTTGCCGCCGCTAGGTGACACAAAGAGGTGTAATCCGCCGCCATCGCTGACCTTGCGGGGCTTGTCAGTCGGTTTGAGGTTCACGATTTGCCGGTCTGTCAGTGCCATTTGTTGGTATCCACAACTGCAAAAGTGTTGGTATCGTGCCAGATACCAACAGGAATACCAACAAATGATTTGGATGCCAGAAACCGTTAATGGACACCAAAAACCGAAAAACCAACAAAAAAGCCCGCTTTTGCGGGCTTATGAGTGAAATTTCGGATCGCACTGGACGGTCTGAAACAAAGAGATGGTGCCCCCTTCCGGACTCGAACCGGAACTCCTTGCGGAACCGCATTTTGAGTGCGGCGCGTCTACCAATTCCGCCAAAGGGGCAACACGCCGGTCGAACCGGCATGGACGGCGGGACTATAGTCGGCGATTTGTTCCGGTCAAACGCTTTTTCAGGAATTCTTCCGTCATAAACCAATATCGAACGGCTCCGGCTTCCCGCTGTTTACCCGGACCCGCTTTCCAATTAAGACGCAGCCATTGCCGTTGCCCGAGAAGAAGGTTCTTCATGCTTCGCAGACTTTACGACTGGACCATGTCGCTGGCCGCTACGCGGCATGCCGAAAAAGCGTTGTTCTCGGTGTCTTTCGCGGAAAGTTCGTTCTTTCCGATTCCGCCGGACGTGCTGCTCATTCCGATGACTCTTGCCAAGCCGCGGAACTGGTTGCGCTTGGCCCTCATCTGCACCATCGCATCGGTCATAGGCGCATTTGTCGGTTATGCCATCGGTATGTTTTTATACGAAAGCATCGGAGTTTGGCTGCTCGAGACCTATGGCGCCGCCGACAAGTTCGAGAAAATCTCCGAATGGTACAATACCTGGGGCGGATGGGGCGTGCTCTTTGCGGCGATTACACCGTTTCCCTACAAGGTCCTGACAATCTTTTCAGGCGCTACCGGTCTCAATCTGGCTGTCTTCGCAGCCGTCAGCATCATTGGCCGCTCATTCCGGTTCTTTCTGGTAACCTGGCTCTTGTCCCGGTTCGGCGAACCGATCAGGGTTTTCATCGAAAAATATCTTGGCCTTCTTTTCACCCTGTTTATGGTGCTTCTCGTCGGCGGATTCTATGCAATCAAATATGTGTTTTGATCATGTCAATTTCTGATCTCTCTCATCCCGCAAGCCCTCGGACGAGAACCATGACGGCGCTGTTTCTGGCTGCAGCCATGGCGGTTGTCGTGGGCACGGCGCTCGGGTTCGAGCATATCGGCGGCTACATTCCCTGCGCCCTGTGCCTGACCCAGCGCACTCCCTATTACATAGGCGCCCCGCTGATGCTGATCGCCGCGCTGATCTCGGCGGCGGGGGGGCCTTCATGGGCGGTCCGTGGTCTGCTCGGCGTCGGCGGATTGCTGATGCTGTACGGCCTCGGGCTCGGTATCTACCATTCCGGCGTCGAATGGCACTGGTGGCAGGGCCCGGCATCCTGCGCGACATCCGCAGACGCGGTGACCACTGACGCCGGATCGCTGCTTGGCGATCTCACCTCGAAAAAGCCGCCCTCCTGCGACGCCGCCGCATTGCGCGTTTTGGGACTGTCATTCGCCGGCTGGAATGTGCTCGCCAGCGCCGCACTCGCTGCATTAGCTTTCCGCGGCGCCTTGGCGAAAGGCTGATCTGCACAGGCTTATAAAGTGATGCAGCGTCTTATGCGCACTCCATTGGATGCGCGACGTCAATCACATCACGGCTGCAGTTCGGCATCCCAGTAGAGATAGTCCATCCAGCTTTCATGCATGAAGTTGGGTGGGAACATCCGCCCATTGTTGTGCAGGTCCTGCACACTGGGCTGGTAGGGCTTTTGGCGCGGGATCATGCCCGCCTGCTTGGGCATCGCACCGCCCTTCTTCAGATTGCACGGGGAGCACGCCGCCACCACATTTTCCCAGGTCGTCTCTCCGCCGCAGCGTCGCGGGATCACATGGTCAAAGGTCAGCTCATTCGGCGATCCGCAATACTGGCATTCGAACCGGTCGCGCAGGAATAGGTTGAACCGCGTGAATGCCGGGAAGCGTGATGGCTTGATGTAGGTCTTCAGGCAGACCACGCTCGGCAACCGCATCGAAAATGTCGGGGAAGACACAGCCTGATCATATTCCGCAACGATTTGCACCCGATCAAGGAAGACGGCCTTGACCGCATCCTGCCACGACCACAGCGACAGCGGATAATAACTCAAAGGCCTGTAATCAGCGTTCAGGACGAGCGCTGGCAAGGACTGCGGGGATACAAAAATCGTCAAGCGGCTCTCCTGAGCGAGTGCGATTCGGCATCTGCAAGCAACATATTAGGCTGGTCATGACAGTATTGTGAAGCACCTGCTTTTGAAATGATTTTCTGGGCGCAATCAGACCGGCTTCAGGCACCGAGCGGGGTGGCGTCGCGGCGCATGATTTCGGCATAATAGGCCCACAACAGCCGCGCCGCCACGCCGCGCCACGGGCTCCACCGGGCGGCCAGATCCGACAGCTCCCTCGATTGCGGCCGCACCTCAAGACCCAGCACATGCGCGGCCGCACTCTGCAACGCCACATCACCGGCGGGAAAAATGTCGGGATGGCCGGCGCAGAACAACAAATAGACCTCGGCGGTCCACGGTCCGACGCCCTTGATCGCCGTCATCGCGCCGATCGCCTCGAGACCATCAAGCGCACAAAGGTGTTCAAGATCGAGTTCGCCGGCAAGCACCGCCTTGCCGACCCGCTGCAATGTCTCGGCCTTGGCGCGCGACAGGCCCGCTGCCCTCAGCGTCTCGGGCGACAGATTGAGAACCGACGCCGGGCTGATCTCTCCCGCTGCCAGTTCCAGCTTGCGCCACAAGGCATTGGCACTGGCTTTCGACACCATTTGCGACAGGATGATTTCCGCGAGTGCCGCGTAGCCAGGTGGTTTGCGTCTCAACGGAACAGGTCCAGCCAGAGCGATGGCGCGCGCCAGATGCGAATCGCAGTGCGCCAACGCCGAAAGACCCTCCGCAATATCCTCGCTGCTGTCGATACGGCGCATGTCGCTGTTTCCTGGCACGTGATGCATACCGCTCGGGTTGCCCGGTGACGAGACCGGAAAAAAATGACATGAAACACTATGTCAAACGCCAACGCCACAGCCAACGCGGGGTTGAGCACTCCGATTGTCCGCTTCGCCCCCAGCCCGAACGGACTGCTCCATGTCGGTCATGCCAGATCGGCGCTTCTCAACTGGCAATTCGCCCACGCCAACGGTGGCAAGTTCTTGCTGCGGCTCGAGGATATCGATCTTACACGGGCGCGGCCCGAATTCGAGACGGCGATATTTGAGGATCTCGCCTGGCTCGGCCTTGAATGGCCCCGTCCGGTTCGTCGTCAGTCCCGGCACTTTTCCGATTACGAGACGGCGCTGTCCGAATTGCGCAAGCTTGATCTGATCTATCCGGCCTTTTTGAGCCGCACGGAAGCAGCCGAACGGGTGCGCAAAGCCGAAGCCGGCGGTAGAATCTGGCCGCGCGATCCAGATGGCGCGCCGCATTATCCCGGCGACGATCGCACTTTGACGGCTGCGCAACGCACCAAGCGCATTTCCGATGGTGAACCGCATGCCTGGCGGCTGGACATGAAGGCAACACTCAGCGGCCTCGCGGGGTCGATGTGTTGGGACGAATTGGGAGCCGGACCGAACGGTGAAACCGGCAAAATAACAGCAACTCCGGCAGAATGGGGCGACGTCATTCTGGCCCGGCGCGATATCCCGACAAGCTATCATCTGGCGGTAACCATCGATGACAGCATTCAAGGCGTGACCGATGTGATTCGCGGGGAAGACCTGTTCGCGGCGACATCTGTGCACCGTTTGCTGCAGCAATTGCTTGGATTGCCAGTCCCGCGTTACCGTCACCACGGGCTGGTCCTCGACACCGGTGGCCGGAAGCTTTCCAAGAGTGAAGACGCGACGTCGATCGCATCATGGCGCGAACAGGGCGCAACCCCGGCCGATATCATCGCCATGGCCAGGCTGGATTCTGAGGCTTGATTTATGTCGGCCGAACCATCCGCTTGATGATGGCAAGCAGGAACAGGACCGTGAAAGCAGCGGCAATCGCAACCGGGATGATCATCGCCGATGGAACATGCCCGAAAGGAATGACATCCACCAGATTGAGACCAATGATGAAGCCGGCCAGCAACACAAGCATGTTGCCCAACGGACCAAAACCCAATGCGCCCAGCACCGAATCCATGGCGTTGCCGACAAAAAACGAAGCGGCGATCGACAATGCGACAAAGTACAGAATCATGTCTGAAGACAGCCCGGCAAACATCAACCAATCTCCTGTTCAGGTGCGCCTTGGCACCGCAGGGAATTTAGCATGGTAAACGTGGAACGGGTGGCTGACCGTGAATCTGGCTTAATCATTAACCTTCGGGGCTCGCGCTCTCCTGCTCCATTCTGGCACGCTGGCGCGCCTTGAGTATCGCCGCATTGAACTCGGCACCCAGAATGAAGATCGCCGCGACGATATAGAGAAACACCAGGGCAATCATGATCGAGGCGAGACCGGCGTAAGTTGAAACATAGGTCGCAAATTCCTGGAGATAGCTCGCAAACATCAAGGCCCCTGCCATCCAGGCGACCACCGTCACGCCGATTCCGGGGAGCACGTCGATCAGCCGGCGGTGGCCGTCCGGCAGCCAGAGATGCGAAAACACCAGCCCCAGCACCAGAACCGTGGCCGCGATAAGAATGCGCCAGTTGTCCACCGCCGATATCAGGGTTCCCATCCATGGCGCGAACTGTCTCGCCAGTTTCAGCACCAGCGGCGCCAGGACCAGCAGAAAGCTGATCGAGGTGATGACCATCACGGCTATGATGACGAAACCCAGGCTTTGCGCGCGCGTCACATACCATGCCCGCGATTCCGTCACCCGGTAAGCGCGGTTGAGCGAAACTCTGAGCGCCTCCACACCGTTGGCCGAAAAGAAGGCGGCGGCAAGCACCGACAAGGTCAGCAACCCGCCGCGCTCGACCGTGAGCACCTTGACCACCTCGCGAGAGATCGGCGCCGCGATGGATTCGGGCCATGTATCGAAAATCAGATGCGAGGCCGTCTCCGCATAGGCTTCGGCGCCCATGAAGCTCGCCAGCGCCGTTCCGAAGATCATGAACGGGAACAGCGCCATCAGAATCGACAGGGCAACGTGACTGGCCATCGCCCAGCCATCATCATTGTTGAAATGAGTAACCGCATCCATGATGACGGCTCTGAACGGTAGCAATGATGACTCCCTGCCTTGTTGCCGTTTGTCCGATCCGGCATTATCACACCTGCGTGCCTCCGGGTTTTTAAAACCTATCAGAAACAGGAACAGTCCGTATTATGATGGGTGAGCCCCGACAAAAAACAATCCTTGTGACCGGATGTTCCAGTGGAATCGGCGCCTATTGCGCTCGCGCGCTCAAGTCCGAGGGCTGGCAGGTGATCGCTTCAGCGCGCACGAAGGAACACATCGCGGAACTCAACGCCGACGGCATCGAGGCCTTTCGTCTCGATTATGCCGACACGGCCAGCATCACCGATTTTCAAGAGCAGGCGATGGCCGCCACCGGCGGGCGTTGCGACGCGCTGTTCAACAATGGCGGCTATGGGCAGGTCGGCGCCATCGAGGACCTGCCGGTCGCGGCATTGAGGGCCCAGTTCGAAGCCAATTTCTTCGGTTATCACGAGTTGACGCGCAAGGTCATACCGGTGATGCGGGCCCAGGGCCATGGCCGCATCGTACAATGCTCATCGATCCTCGGTCTGGTTCCCATGCGGTTTCGCGGCGCTTACAATGCGTCCAAACACGCACTGGAAGGTTTGTCGGTCACGCTGGCGATGGAACTGGAGGGCTCCGGGATTCATGTCAGCCTGATCGAGCCCGGCGCCATCGTCAGCCGGTTCAGGGCCAATGCGCTGATGCATTTCCATCGCAACGTCGACATCGGGAACTCGGTCCACCGCCAGGATTACCAGGACCAGTTGCGCCGCCTCGAAAAGCAGGAACAGTCAAACAGCGGCAAGCTTGGCCCCGAGGCCGTGCACAAGGTTCTGCGTCATGCCCTGACGGCGTCCCGCCCACGCTACCACTACGCGGTAACCCGTGAAGCCAGGCTGGGCGTTCTGGCCCGCCGGTTGTTGCCGGCGCGCCTGTTCTACCCCTGGCTGGCGAGGCAGGTCTGAACCATCCCCGCCAGCAGTCCTGACAATGGACATGCCTGAAAAACAGCCTATGTTCCCATCCACAGACCAGCTCAAGGAAACCGCATGATGTCGTCCGTCACCTATGTCTTGTCCATCATCGTCATGCTGTCCGTGGCGGCCGTGCTGGTGCGCGGTCTGGTCAACATGGCGCGTGGCGGTTCGGGCAATCTCTCCAACAAGCTGATGCAGGCCCGTGTACTTTTGCAGTTTGTCGCCATCATTCTGATCGTCGCCACGTTGTGGCTCACCGGCGGCGGCCGTTGACGACACCCCCTTGGATGGGGCGTATTCCGTAATCCGGGTCAACCCGCGGCCCCAGGCAGAAAGCATGCGCAATGGTCAAACTCAACAAGATCTACACCAGAACCGGGGATGACGGGACAACCGGTCTGGTCTCGGGTGAGCGGCGCGCGAAATACGACCCGCGAATTGAGGCCTATGGCACCGTCGATGAAACCAACGCGGTCATTGGGCTGGTGCGGCTGCACACATCCTCCCTTCCCGTGCTCGACGGCATGCTGATGCGCATCCAGAACGACTGCTTTGACCTCGGCGCCGATCTCGCCACACCCGACACAGGCGAGAAGGCAAAGTATGAACCGTTGCGCATTGTCGAGGCTCAGGTGACCAGAATCGAAGCCGACATCGACGCGCTCAATGCCGATCTTGAGCCGCTGCGCTCTTTTGTCCTACCTGGCGGCACCGAAGCGGCCGCGCATCTGCATCTGGCCCGCACCGTCGCGCGACGCGCTGAAAGGTTGATGGTCGAACTCGCCGCTCAGGACGGCGAGACGGTCAATCCGGCGGCGATCCAGTTCATCAACAGGCTCTCTGATTTTTTCTTTGTTGCCGCCCGCTGGGTCAATGATCATGGCCGCGCCGATGTGCTTTGGGTTCCTGGTAAAAACCGTTAGGTTCGACACCAACGGCTTGGGAGCAGCCAGGGCGATAGGGGGAATCCGAAATGTTCATTCCACTGCATGATTCCAACGACCTCAAGCACATCAAGCTGCAATGGGTGACATGGTCTCTGATCGCCATCAATGTGCTTGTCTGGGTGGTGACCGGATTTTCAGGCGAAGACAGCGAGTTTACCAACGCCGCATTCCTGGGCCTGGGTTTCATCCCCTCCGTGGTCCACGACATTGTCGAACTGCCAACGTCGCTCGTTCTCGTGCCCGAAGACGCGACCTATATCACTTACAGCTTTTTGCATGCGAACCTGTTCCATCTCGGCTCGAACATGCTGTTTCTGTGGGTTTTTGGTGACAATGTCGAAGACGCCATGGGCCACATCAGGTTTCTGATTTTCTATTTCCTGTGCGCCGCCGCCGGCGCCTTCATGCACGGTTTGCTTCTGCCGGACTCCGAAGGACCCTTGATCGGCGCGTCCGGTGCGGTGGCGGGCGTCATTGCGGCCTATCTCATACTTCATCCCCGGGTACGGGTCTGGGTGCTTGTGCTGGGGCGTATCCCGCTGCCCTTGCCTGCTTATATTCCGCTTGTGTTCTGGGTCGGCATGCAATTCTTCATGGTCGTGAGCGATCTTGGCGGAGAGGTGTCCTGGGGCGCCCATATCGGCGGCATCATAGCCGGAGCGATTCTGGTGCTGTTCCTGCGCCGGTCCGGCGTTCCGTTGTTTGACCGAACCATCGACACCCCGAAAGCCGTGATCCATGAACCCCCGCAACCGGAACCACAAAACTCAGCCGCGAAGGCTCCTCCGCCGAAGTGGGGACGCTAGTGCTGGCACTCCGGAATTGACGCGAACGTATGCGTCATTTATTTCGCATTGCAAAATCTCCTGTGCAACAGCGATTGAATTTGGAGAGAAATCGCGTATCCATGTCGCCAATCGGCTATCCGGGTGGCGTTTGCACAAGCAAAATCCGGATTATCGGCCTGATGCCGGGATTATCCGGGCTGATCAGGACACGGCCGAAACAGTGAGGCCTAGCAAAGTGAGGAAAGCAAACCGATGAAAATTCTCGTGCCGGTCAAGCGGGTTGTTGATTACAACGTCAAAATCCGGGTCAAGCCAGATGGCAGCGGCGTCGATCTCGCCAATGTGAAGATGTCGATGAATCCGTTCGATGAAATCGCCATCGAAGAAGCCCTGCGGCTTCGGGAAGCCGGCAAGGCCACGGAAGTGATCGCCGTTTCCATCGGACCTGCCAAGGCGGAAGAGACCCTGCGCACGGCACTTGCAATGGGCGCCGACCGGGCCATCCTGGTCGAGGCAGACACGCTGGTCGAACCCCTTGCGGTCGCCAAAATCCTCAAGGCCATTGTCGGCGAAGAAAGCCCCGATCTGGTGATTCTCGGCAAGCAGGCCATCGATGACGACGCCAACCAGACCGGCCAGATGCTGTCGGCATTGCTCGGCTGGAGCCAGGCCACATTCGCTTCCAAGGTCGAAATCGGCGACGGCACGGCCGACGTCACCCGCGAAGTCGACGGCGGCCTGCAGACCATCTCGGTCAAGCTGCCGGCAATCGTGACCACCGACCTGCGTCTCAACGAACCGCGTTACGCCTCCTTGCCCAACATCATGAAGGCCAAGAAGAAGCCGCTCGACAAGAAGACAGCCGCGGATTACGGCGTCGACATCGCAGCCCGGCTCGAGGTCATCAAGACCGAGGAACCCGGCGGCCGCAAGGCCGGTGTCAAGGTCGGCTCGGTCGCCGAACTCGTCGACAAGCTCAAGAACGAAGCAGGCGTGCTGTAAGCGCGGGAAAGGGAGATATTATCATGGCCATTCTCATCATAGCCGAACACGACCACGCCTCGCTGTCCGACCAGACCGCAAAGGCTGTCAGCGCAGCCAGCCAGATTGGCGGCGACGTGCATATTCTCGTAGCCGGCAAGGACGCCAAGGCTGCTGCCGACGCAGCCGCCAAGCTTGACGGCGTGTCAAAGGTTCTCCATGCCGAAGGCGACGAATACGCCAACCGGCTGGCCGAGCCGCTGGCAGCCCTCGTCGTTTCACTTGCCGACGGTTACGACACGCTGATGGCGCCCGCCACCACGTCCGGCAAGAACGTCATGCCGCGCGTCGCGGCGCTTCTCGATGTGATGCAGATTTCCGACATCATCGAGGTTATCTCGGCTGACACGTTCAAGCGGCCGATCTATGCCGGCAACGCGCTGCAGACGGTCAAGTCGACCGACGCCACGCGGGTCATCACCGTGCGCACAGCGTCGTTCTCCGCTGCTGGAGAAGGTGGATCGGCTTCTGTCGAAACCGTTGCTGCGGCGGGCGATCCAGGCCTGTCCTCCTTCGTCAAGGACGCGATTGCCACAAGCGATCGTCCTGAACTGACATCGGCCAAGATCATCATCTCGGGTGGCCGTGCGCTTGGATCCTCGGAAAAGTTCCAGAGCGTCATTCTGCCTGTGGCCGACAAGCTCGGCGCCGCCGTCGGCGCATCGCGCGCTGCCGTTGATGCGGGCTATGCTCCCAATGACTGGCAGGTCGGCCAGACCGGCAAGGTGGTCGCACCCGACCTCTACATCGCCTGCGGTATTTCCGGCGCTATCCAGCACCTGGCGGGCATGAAGGACTCCAAGGTCATCGTCGCCATCAACAAGGACGAAGAGGCGCCGATTTTCCAGGTGGCGGACTACGGACTGGTCGCGGACCTGTTCGAAGCCTTGCCCGAACTTGAAAAAGCGCTTTGATCCGTCAGAATTTGACGGCAAGATCAATGGCCGGGCTGGACGTCTCCAGCCCGGCCATTTAGGTTTATGTCCCGGGCATCCTCACACATAGGCACCCGGCAGCATCCTAAAATCAGTCAGGCGGGACAAATGGGCAACCAGATCAAGAGTGTCGGCATCATTGGCGCAGGACAGATGGGCGGCGGGATCGCCCATGTTTGCGCCATGGCGGAATACGATGTTCACGTTCATGATGTCTCCGCTGACACCTTGCAGGCCATGCTCGCCACCATCAGCGGCAATCTTGCCCGGCAGGTTGCCTCGGGCAAGACCACTGAAGCCGAGCGCGAAGCAGCGCTTGGCCGAATTCACTTCTCCCCCGAGATGAACGGCCTGGCGACGATGGACCTGGTCATCGAAGCGGCGACCGAGGACGAGACGGTCAAGCGCAAGATTTATCAGCAGCTCTGCCCGGTCCTGAACCCCGAGGCGATCCTCGCCACCAACACCTCATCGCTGTCGATCACCCGTCTGGCTTCGGCGACCGACCGGCCCGAACGCTTTATCGGCATTCACTTCATGAACCCCGTGCCGGTGATGAAACTGGTCGAACTGGTGCGCGGCATCGCCACCGAGGAAACCACCTTCAAGTCCGCACGTGCCTTCATCGAGACCCTCGACAAGACAATTACCGTTGCCGAAGATTTCCCCGCCTTCATCGTCAACCGTATCCTGCTGCCCATGATCAACGAGGCAATCTATACCCTCTATGAGGGCGTCGGTTCGGTGGAGGCCATCGACACCGCCATGAAGCTTGGCGCCAATCATCCGATGGGGCCGCTGCAACTGGCCGATTTCATCGGGCTGGACACCTGCCTGTCGATCATGCAGGTCCTCCATGACGGGTTGTCAGACTCGAAATACCGGCCCTGCCCGCTCTTGGTCAAATATGTCGAGGCCGGCTGGCTTGGCCGCAAATCCGGCCGCGGATTTTATGACTATCGTGGCGATATCCCTGTTCCCACGCGGTAAACCGGTCAATGAAAGCCAGATCGCTCCGCCGCAGCATGAACCTGTGGCCACCGCTGCTGGGTGCCGGCATCCGGATCATGCACATCAGCGATGATTTCCGCGCGGTCGATGTCGAACTCCGCGAACGGTTCTACAACAAGAACTATGTCGGCTGTCATTTTGGCGGCTCGCTGTTTGCCATGACCGACCCGTTTTGGATGCTGATGGTGATGCGCAATCTCGATCGCAGCTACACGGTCTGGGACAAATCCGCAGGGATCGAATTCCTGCGGCCCGGACACGGCACGGTCGCAGCCCGGTTCCGTCTCACGAATGAAGCCCTGGACGACATCCGCGCCAATACGACCGAAGACGGCGCCAGATATCTTCGAAGCTTTCCGGTCGAGATCGTCAACACCGACGGCGATCCTGTCGCGCGCGTCACCAAGACCCTGCACATCAGGCGCAAGCCAGATACAAGAAACCGCATAAGCGGGTAGCGAAAGCAAATTCCTGGCATTGTTCACGACAAACGGCCCTGCTGGCCCACGACGTCAATGTCACATCATTTATATAAAACATATTGAATATAGAATCTTAAATTGCT